>JAAUYH010061308.1_pt1 | contig 21920 bp, 18 predicted proteins | sample 7278061 | NCBI WGS metagenome assembly JAAUYH01 (sample SAMN14350203, study PRJNA611818) | marine sediment metagenome | isolation source: surface marine sediment (0.6m) | place: French Polynesia: Moorea | collected 2018-08 | reverse complement strand
GGGGCAGGGCACCGTCGGCCTTGAGATTGCCGCGCAGGCGGAGGACCAAGGCGTGGACGCGGCCGAAGTTCTGGTCTGCTGCGGCGGCGGCGGCCTGACCTCGGGCATTGCGCTCGCACTGGCGGCCAAAGCGCCCGCAATGCAGGTGCGCCCGGTGGAACCAGAGGGATTCGACGACGTGACCCGGTCGCTCCGCGTCGGTGCGCGGCAGACGAACAACGCCATGTCCGGCTCGATTTGCGATGCCATCCTGACACCGTCGCCTGGCAAACTGACCTTCCCCATATTGCAAGAGCACTGCGGTCCGGGCGTGGTGGTCACGGACGAGGAAGCCCAACGCGCCATGGTCGCGGCCTTCCTGCGGTTGAAGGTCGTGCTGGAACCGGGTGGTGCCGTCGCGCTTGCAGCAGCGCTGTTTCATGGACAAGGCGACGAAGACGTGATCGTCGTGGCCTCGGGCGGAAACGTCGATGCGCCGGTCTTTCAGGCCGCGCTCGACCGGTTCGGATAAGCGCATGACACCCGGCACACCCCTCGTTGAAATTCATCGCGGCGAGTTCCTCGAGTCCCTACACACTGGCCATTGGGCTGCTGTGCGGAATGGTGAAGTGGTGGCGGCAGGGGGCGATCCGACGCTGACGATCCTGCCCCGTTCATCGGCCAAGATGTTGCAGGCCCTGCCGCTTCTGGAAAGCGGTGCCGGGGCAGGTCTCACGCAGGAACAGCTGGCGCTTGCCTGCGCCTCGCACTCGGGCGAAACCCGGCACGTCGAGAAGGTGACGCAATGGCTTGGCGAGCTTGGCCTTGACGACACAGCGCTGATGTGCGGCCCGCAAGCCTCTCGCGACCGCGAGCTTCGTCACGCAATGATCCGCGAAGGCACGCCCGTGACGCGGGTCTTCAACAACTGTTCGGGCAAGCACACCGGGTTCCTGACACTGGCGCGCCACTTTGGCGCAAACCTCGACTATACCGATCCCGAGCATCCAGTACAGAAAGCCGTGCGGGCGGCGTTCGAAGACTGCTGCGGCGAAGAAAGCCCCGGGTTCGGCATCGACGGCTGTTCGGCACCGAACTTCGCGACGAGCCTGAAAGGTCTGGCGCGCGCCATGGCCCTTTTCGCCACGGCGGGCGCACGCGACGATGCGCGCAGCAAGGCCGCCCAGCGTTTGACCGCCGCCATGATTGCGTATCCCGAACTTGTCTCGGGCAAGGGCCGAGCCTGTGCAGCACTGATGCACGCCGCAAATGGCCGAGCCGCCGTGAAAACCGGAGCCGAAGGCGTCTTCGTTGCTATCATCCCCGATCTGGAACTTGGCATCGCGCTCAAGATCGCCGACGGCGCGACGCGCGCCTCGGAAGTCGCGATGGCTGCCCTTCTGGCGCGGTTCGGCGTGATCGACCGTACACACGCAATGCTGTCGCGCGAGATCAGGAACTGGGACGGTCTGATCACCGGCGTCGAACGCCCCGTGTCCGGCCTTGTGAAGGAAACGGCATGAAGATCGCAACCGTGAACGACATTGCCCTTCATTTCCGGGATGACGGACCGCAAGACGGACCGCCTATCGTCTTTTCCAATTCGCTCGGCACGGACTTGCGGCTGTGGGACAAGATCCTGCCCCATCTTCCCGAAGGTTTGCGCGTGATCCGCTATGACAAGCGCGGGCACGGGCTGTCAGAGTGCCCGAGCCGCCCCTATTCGATGGGCGCGCTCGTGCGTGACGTCGAAGCACTGCTGGACCATCTGCAGGTGCAGGACGCCGTCTTTGTCGGCTGCTCGATCGGCGGGTTGATCGCGCAGGGTCTGGCGGTCAAGCGTCTGGATCAGGTGCGCGCCATGGTGCTGTCGAACACCGCCGCCAAAATCGGGACGGTAGAGATGTGGGAAGACCGCATCGCCCTGGTCGAGAAGGGCGGGATCGAGGCGTTGGCGCAGACGATCCTGGAACGCTGGTTTTCGAAAGCCTTCCACAAAACGGAGGAGTTCGCCGCCTGGAGCGCCATGCTGACCCGGACCCCAAGGGAAGGCTACCTTGGCTGCTCGGCTGCCATCGCGGGCACAGATTTCTATTCGACAACGGCCTCGCTGACTTTGCCGACGCTCGCCATCGCTGGAAGCGAAGACGGCTCGACGCCGCCAGATCTGGTCCGCGAAACGGCGGCGCTTGTCGCTGGCTCGAAGTTCGAACTGATCCGCGGGGCGGGGCATTTGCCGATGGTCGAAGCGCCCGAGGCGTACGCGCGCCTTCTGACGACGTTCCTGAAAGACGTGGGCCACATCTGACTCCATGGCGAATTTCCTGTTCATCCACGGCGCGGCTCATGGCGCATGGTGCTGGTCCAGGGTCCTGCCGCTCCTGGCGGACCATGGTCACCAAGCGCAGGCCATCGACCTGCCGGGCCATGGGCAGGACAGAACACCGCGCAAGGTGATCACGATGCAGAACTACGTGGATGCGGTGATGGATGCGCTGCCCGAGAATTGCGTTCTCGTCGGCCATTCCTTCGGTGGTTTCCCGATCACTCTGGCGGCGGCGCGCCAGCCGGAACGCGTCGCGTCGCTGGTCTATGTCGCCGCGCTTCTGCCGCGCCCCGGTCGGTCCTTCCGCGATTTCCGGGCCGAGGCGATCAATCCAGAAGTGTCCGAGACACAAACCGTGGATCGCGAGGCGGGCGAGGCCACGGTGATACGGGACCGCGCCGCGCCGCTCTATTATTCGAACTGCACAGAAGTGGACCGCGCCTTCGCGCTGGCCCGCCTGACACCGCAACCCATTGGCGTCATGACGGAAACCCTGGACTTCCGGATGCCCGATACTCGCCGTTACTACGTGCGCTGCGCAGAGGATCGCGTGGTCTTTCCCGACTATCAGGCCACAGTGGCTGCGGAATGCGATAAGGCCTTTGACCTGCCGTCTGGGCATTCCCCCTTCCTGTCGCATCCCGACGCCTTGGCGGACGTTTTGGACCGGATCGCGAACTTGAACTGAACAGTTCACGTTTTTCTTTCCCGCATCCGCTCAACCGCATATGTCGGTTTCCATGCGCATGACGCTTGGCTTCATTCTGACGACGGTGGTCATCGACTCGATGGGGATCGGGTTGATCCTGCCGGTGATGCCCGCGCTCTTGCGTGAAATCGGGGACATCCCGCTGACCGAAGCTGCCCTTTGGGGCGGCATCCTGACCACCGCATTCTCGCTGATGCAGTTCCTCTTCGGCCCCGTCGTCGGCGCGATTTCCGACCGCTTCGGGCGGCGACCCGTGCTGCTGGTTTCGCTCTTTGTGATGGCGCTGGATTATCTTGTGATGGCGGTGGCCCAGGTCTTCTGGCTCTTGTTGCTGGCCCGCATCGTGGGCGGGATCACGGCCGCCTCGCAATCAACGGCGGCGGCGGCCATTGCCGACATTTCCAAGCCGGAAGAAAAGGCAGCGCGCTTCGGCCTGATCGGCGCGGCCTTCGGTCTGGGCTTCGTCCTCGGCCCCATGCTGGGTGGCATACTTGGCGAATACGGCACGCGCGCACCCTTTTATGCCGCCGCAGGCCTCGCCGCACTGAACTGCCTCTTCGGTTATTTTGTCATGCCCGAAACGGTGACGGACGAAACCCGCCGCCCTTTCACCTGGGCACGCGCCAACCCGCTTGGCGCCTTCACGCAGGTCGGCCTCAACCCCGAACTCAGACGCCTGCTGCTTCTGTTCTTCCTCTATCAGGTGGCTTTCTTCGTCTACCCGGCGACCTGGGCCTTTTTCACCACCGCGCGCTTCGGATGGAGCGAAGGGATGATCGGCCTATCGCTTGCCTCATTCGGGGTGGCCATGGCGTTGGTTCAGGGCGGGCTGATCCGGTGGATCCTGAAGTGGCTCGGCGATCGCGGCACTGTCATTTACGGGCTGGTCTTCAACACCTGCGCCTTCATCGTTCTGGCCTTCATCACCAACGGCACGCTCGCGCTTCTCTTCATACCGCTCACCGCCCTGGGCGCGGTCGTGACACCAGCCGTGCAGGGCATCATGTCGCGCAAGACTGCGGACGACGCCCAGGGCGAATTGCAGGGCGTGCTGACATCCGCTGGTGCGATGGCCGCGATGATCTCGCCATTGCTGATGACCGGTGTGTTCTGGCGGTTTGCCGATGAGAACGCCGCGATCTTTTTGCCGGGTGCGCCTTTCCTCGTGTCCATGGCCCTCATGCTGGTCTGCATGGTCGTGTTTCTGACACCCGCGCGACGTCAGGCAGCGTAAATACGCCATTTCGCGTCGTTTTTCGCCAAGTCTGCACAACCTTCGTGTCGTCAAGCTTTGGTCCAAAGAGGAGAGCCGTCATGGCCCGTATCCGCGCAGCCGTCTGTCACGAATTCGGAGCCCCGCTTCGTATCGAAGAGGTTGAACTGGCCGCGCCCACCGGACGCGAGGTTGAAGTCACGCTGGAAGCCTGTGCCATCTGCCACTCTGACATCTCCTATGCCTCGGGCGCCTGGGGCGGAGACTTGCCCGCCGTTTATGGCCACGAAGCCGCAGGCCATATCACAGCGCTGGGCGCCGACGCGTCGGGCTTCTCGATGGGAGATCGCGTGTTGGTGACCCTGATCCGGTCCTGCGGCACCTGCGCCTCATGTGCCGCGGCGCATCCGGCGATCTGCACCGGCGCCCGGCGGAGCGCCCCCATCACCAGCCTCTCGGGCGCACCCGTCTATCAGGCTATGCATTGCGGGGCGTTTGCCGAACGCGTGGTCGTCGACCAAAGCCAGATCGCACAAGTCCCCGACGCGATCCCCCTCGACGTGGCCTCGCTTCTGTCCTGTGGCGTCATCACCGGCGTCGGTGCCGTGGTGAATGCGGCCAAGGTGATGCCCGGCGAGGATGTCGTCGTGATCGGCGCGGGCGGTGTCGGCTTGAACGCGATACAGGGCGCAAAGCTCGCGGGCGCACGCCGGATCGTGGCCGTCGATATGACGGAAGCGAAGCTGGAAGACGCCAAGCAGTTCGGCGCGACCGATGGGCTTTTGGCCTCTGCCGAGAAACCCTGGAAGCAATTGCGCCAGTCCATCGGGCGTTTGGCAGACGCAGTCTTCGTCACCGTTGGGGCCGCCGCCATTTATGATACCGCGCCACGCTATCTGGCCCCCGGAGGCAGGTTGGTGATGGTCGGTATGCCGCCCTCTGGCGAGACCGCCCGCTATGCGCCTGACATCATGGCGAGCCTTGGCCAAAAGATGATCGGCACCAAGATGGGCGACACGGTGCTGTCGCGCGATATCCCCTGGCTGGCGGACCTCTACCTTCAGGGCCGGTTGAAACTGGATGAGCTGATCTCCCAGCGGTTTCCGCTGGAAAAGATCAACGAGGCCATCGCCGACACGAAGGCAGGCGGCGCACGGCGGAACATCATCCACTTCAACTGATGGTCAGGGCAGGTCCCAGTCAAACATCACAAGGTCCGGCGTCTCTTCCCCGCCGGTTTCTCGGTAAAGCCCGAGTGCGGCGGCGTTGGCCTTGTCGGTCAGGACCCAGAAACCTTCGCACCCGCGGTCGGTCGCCAGTTCCCGCAAGCGGTCCAGCAGCCGCGAGGCGACCTTTTGCCGCCGATAGTCCGGATGCACGCCGATTTCATTGACGAAAAACTCGGTCGGCTTGTCCGGGCGCATCTGGACCGTACCGAAGGCGAAACCGACAACATCGCCCCGATCCAGCGCCACCACGATCTCGTTCACCCGCGTCGCCAAAAAAGCCCAGACCCGTGCGGGGTCCACCTGCCCATCGAAAACGCCCGGGGCCACACGATCCAGCACGAACGCGTCCTCTGGACCAAGGGATCGAATGGTGATTGGGTTCAATGACATAAGCCCTGATGTGTGCCGCAAGGAACAGCTTCCATGAGACTCGCCGATTTGGATGTGATTGTCACGGCCCCACCGGCCCCCGGTTGGGGCGGGCGTTACTGGATTCTGGTCAAAATCACGACCGATACCGGGATCGTTGGTTGGGGCGAATGCTATGCCTCCAGCGTCGGGCCCAAGGCCATGGAGGCCGTCATCCGCGACGTTTTCGAGCGCCACATGGCGGGCGAGGCGCCCGAGAATGTCGAGCGCATGTTCCGCCGCGCCTATTCCAGCGGCTTCACCGGGCGCCCCGACCTGACGGTGATAGGCGCGTTTTCGGGGCTGGAGATCGCGTGCTGGGACATTCTCGGCAAGCACTACGACCGTCCCGTTTGGGCGCTTCTGGGCGGCAAGACGAATGACCGCGTTCGCGCCTATTCCTATCTCTATCCCATGGCGCACCATGCGCTTCCGGCGTTCTGGGGCGACGCCAACATGGCGGCCGAAGCGGCGCTCGATCTGGTGGGTCGCGGTTATACAGCGGTCAAGTTCGATCCGGCAGGCCCTTACACGATGCGGGGCGGGCACCAGCCGTCGCAATACGACATTGGGGCCTCGGCCAGGTTCTGCCAGACGATCCGCAAAGCCGTCGGACCCAAGGCCGACCTCCTCTTCGGCACCCACGGCCAGTTCACCGCTGCGGGCGCGATCCGCATGGCGCGCGCCATCGAACCCTTCGACCCCCTCTGGTTCGAAGAACCTGTGCCGCCCGACGCCAGCGCTTCCATGGCAAAGGTCGCCGCCGCGACAAGCGTTCCAATCGCCACGGGCGAGCGTTTGACAACCAAGGCGGAATTCGCGGATGCCCTCGCTCACGGCGCGACCATCCTGCAACCCGCGCTGGGCCGCGCGGGCGGCATGTGGGAAGCGAAGAAGATCGCGATCCTCGCCGAAGCCGCGGGCGCTCAGATGGCGCCGCATCTTTACGCAGGACCCATCGAATGGGCCGCCAATATCCACCTCAGCGTCTCCATCCCCAACCTGCTCATCGCCGAGACAATCGAAACACCCTTCCACGACGCCTTGATCAAAGGCGCCATACGCGTCGAAGATGGCTATATCCCAGCGCCCACCGCGCCCGGTCTGGGGATTGAGGTGGACGAGGCGCTTGCCCGCGCGCACCCCTACAATGGCGATGGTTTGCACCTTGAAATGCAGGAAGACCCGCCGCGCTATGACGCGCCCCAGCTTTTCGAAGGCGGCGCGCCCATGAAGAAAGACTAGGCTGCCATCAACCGTTGGTGCGCCGCAATGGCGTCCTCGATGTCATCGAACCACGCGGCCCGCCCTTGATCCAGCACGACCCCCATTTGGCAAACGCGCCGCAGAAACCCAAGCGAGTGCGAAACGACGACGGCGCTTCGACCGGCAAGACGTTCGGTCAGAACCGCCTCGCATTTCTCGCGAAACGCGGCGTCGCCTACGGCCGTGATCTCGTCGATCAGGTATGTGTCGAAGGCGATCCCCATCGACAGGCTGAACGCAAGCCGCGCCCGCATACCCTGGCTATAAGTGCGAAAGGGCAGGCGAAAATGCTCGCCCAGCCCCGAAAACCGTTCCACGAAGGCGACCAGAGCATCGCTCTCGACGCCATAGATGCGCGCCACGAACCGGCTGTTCTGCAACCCGGTCAGTTCCCCGTGAAAGCTGCCGACAAAGCCGATCGGCCAGGACACGCTGCCATCCAGCAGGATCTGGCCACGACTTGGCCGGAGCGTGCCTGCGATCATTTTCAGCAGCGTCGACTTTCCCGCGCCGTTACGCCCCAACAGCGCGACGCTCGCGCCGGTCGGAAAGGTCATGTTCAGCCCATCGGCCACGACCGTTTCGACGCCATTTTCGTGAAACCGTTTCGTGACATTGATAAGCCGGATCATCGCCGATCCCGTACGCTGTAATAGATCAGAATCGCGATGCCCCATGCAGAGATCAGGAAAAAAGTCAATATTCCCAATAACATCTCTTTCCGGGGATACTCTGACGATTGCGCCAGCGTCGGCTTGATATAGGCCGCCAGATAGCGGCTCTTGCGCCTCGCCTCGGCCAATGCCTGGTCATAGGTCGCAAGCGCGGCGGTGTACGCCTGCTCGGCAAACTCGCGGTCCACGGCCAGACGTTCGTACTCCGACAACAGTGTCGCATAGTCATCGCCGTCGCCCTCGCGCCCCAGTTTGCGGCGTTCGTCGCGAATGCGTGCCTCGATCACCTCGATGCGCAACTCGGCCTGCGTGATCCGGGGGTCGCTCGTGCGCGTGCTTTCGCGTAGCAAATCCGCCGCGATTAACGCCTCGGCCAGCTGCTGTTCCAGCGTCGACAGAAGCCCCATCTGGCCTTGCAGGTCAGCCGTCGGATCGACGATCTGCGTCCGCGACCGGAACCGCGTCACAGCCTCGCGCGCCTGTTTCAGCCGCTCGACCGCGCGGTCGAGTTCCACCTTGGCAAAGTCAATCGTGTCTTCTTGCGCGATAGCCGCCAGTTCTTCGACAAGCCGCGCGCATTCCTCGAAGATGGCCCTGGCGATGGCCTGCGCATCCTCCGGCGTAAAGGCCAGCGCGCGCACCTCGATCAACTCGGTCGTGCTGTCATAGGTGATTTGCACCATGTACTGCCAATAGTCCATCAGGTCCTCGATGCGACCGGTGGTGTCATAGGCAAAGAATGGATCGTCAGAGGCAGGCGTATAGATGTCTGCCAACCCCAACCGCCGGTCCAGCGCTTCGACCATCTCCTGGCTCTGAATGAATTCGTACAGAATATCGCTGTCCGAACTGCCGGTGCTGGCGACATCCGCAATGCCGCCGAACAGCTCGATCGGCGAGGCGACCTCTTCCTTCCGCACCGAAAAACCGACGGTCGAGGCGTATTGATCGGCCGCGACCTCGTAAAGGTACCAGCCCGCCCCGCCAATCGGCGCGGCGACCGCCAGAAAGAACGAGAGCGCGATCCATGAATGCCGCCGCGCTTTTCGTGGCGCCGCGCCGGGATGCAGCATGGCGATGCGGGACAGAGGGGCTTCCGGCTCAGTAAGCGCCATGACGCCTCCATTTACGGGATCGAAGGAAATCGCGCGTAGCCTGCCCGCAGTCTTTTGCGGGGACATGCCGATAGAACTCGCGGTCACAGATCAGCCACTCCGCCCACGGAAATCGGGCACCTTGCGTTCGGTCGCGGCGCTTGTCCTGCGTGAAATGGTGACGACCTATGGCCGGTCGCCCGGCGGCTACCTCTGGGCCGTGCTCGAACCGATTGCCGCTATCGCCCTGCTTTCCTTTGCCTTTTCGCTGGCGTTTCAGGCGCCCTCGCTGGGCGTCAGCTTCCCGCTTTTCTACGCGACCGCCTATCTGCCCTACATGCTGTTTCATGACGTGTCCCTCAAAACCGCGACTGCGATCCGGTTTTCGAAACCGCTTCTGAACTTCAGCGCCGTCTCGTGGCTTGACTTGGTGTTGGCGCGATATGCACTGAACCTTTTCACCCATCTGGTCGTTGGCACTGTCGTGCTGGGCGGCATGTTGCTGTTCCTGGAAACACGGGCTTTGCCGGACGTGCCGGGGGTGTTGCTGGCAACCGCAATGGCCGCAGGCCTTGCCTTGGGCGTCGGTACGTTGAACGCCTTTTTGTTCCTCGCGTTCCCGGTGTGGGAACGCATCTGGACCATATTGACACGACCGCTCTTCATCATTTCCGGCGTCTTCTTCCTGTTCGAAGATGTGCCGGCAGAGCTTCGTGATGCGCTCCGGTACAATCCTCTGTTTCACGCGACCGGGCAGATGCGTCAGGCGTTCTATCAGACCTATGACGCCACATATGTCTCGCCGGTCTTTGCGCTGGCCGTTGGGGCCGGGCTTCTGATCATCGGTCTCTTCCTGCTGTCCCGCCATGCCGAGGGGCTGGTCCACAAATGAACCGGAACCTTAAGGAATTCGTTAACCAGAGTGCCGGGAATCGGATGGTAGGGGACGTCGTTGGGCCGGCCCATGTCGCCATTCTTCTGGGGCTCTTCAACGGCGCGCGTCATTTGTCCGAACAGTTGGAAAGCCTGACCTCGCAAACCCATCGCGACTGGTCGCTCATAATCTCGGACGACGGCAGTAGGGATGCCTGGTTGGAGGTTCTCGCTGACTTCCGGCTAAGCAATGCCGAGCGTCGAACATGGGTAATGAACGGGCCTCGCGCCGGGTTTGCCGAGAATTTTCTGACGCTTGTACAAGCAGTGGGCCCCACGGTTCCGTTTGCGGCGTTCTGCGACCAAGACGATGTCTGGCGGTCCGACAAGCTGACCGCGGCGCTGCAAGCGCTGGCGACCCTGCCGCCAGGTTGCCCCGGGGTCTACTGCGGGCGCACCGTTGTCACGGACGGGAATTTGCGGCCCACCGGCACATCGCCGCTCTTTCGCGCGCCGCCCTCTTTTCGGAACGCTCTGGTGCAAAGCATAGCGGGCGGCAACACCATGGTCCTGAACCGCGCAGCGCTTGATCTGCTGCAGGACACCCGTCGTCGGGCGCGGGGTGTCGTCTCGCATGACTGGTGGGTCTATCAACTCATCACCGGCGCGGGCGGGCGTGTGCTTTACGACCAAGAGCCGCGCGTGTTCTATCGCCAACATGGGCAGAACCGGATCGGGTCCAATACGGGCGTCCGGGCCTCTGGCCAGCGGCTGCGCATGCTTCTCGAGGGCCGCTTTCGTGCCTGGAATGACGCCAATATCCGCGCTTTGGAAAGCGTTGCCCATTGGCTGACAGACGACGCCAAAAGCGCTTTGGCAGACTTCTCGACGGCTCGAAACGGGTCGTTGCCGAAGCGGATCGCAGCGCTCTATCGATCAGGCATATTCAGACAGACGAAAAAAGGGACCTGCGCCCTCTGGCTCGCGATGCTTCTGAAACGACTGTAAGAAGCCAATCGGCTTGCGGTCAGGCGCTGGCAGGCGACATCAAGGCTCGTAACGCCGGTTGCGAAGCGTTAGACGTCGTTCCGGTGTGGCGCGGGGAATGTCGCACAAGGCTAAGGCCGGAAAAAGTGCGCCAAAGAATGACCATGTCCAGCAAAAGGCTGCGTTTGCTGGCATAGATATAGTCAAGGCGCAGCTTGATCGGCAGGCACCGACGCGCGTAAACGGTCTCGGTCTCGGCAATCGAGCGGCATTCGGACAGCAGCTTTTCTTCTCGCCGATGGACAACAACGGTGGCCAAACCGGTGATCCCGGGTCGCGCCATTCTCAACAAACGTCGATACTGATCCGGAAAGGCATCCACGTGGTGCCGAAGCGGAGGCCGCGGGCCAATGAAGCACATGTCGCCCCGCAGCACATTCACGATCTGGGGAAGCTCATCCAGTCGCAAGCGCCGCAGCACCCCGCCGATCGCCGTGACACGCGCGGCATCGCCGCCGCCAAGCGGCGTTTCCCGACTGGCGCACGCGGGATGCATCGTTCTGATCTTGTAAAGATGAAAGGGCGTATCGGCGTCCCGCATCCGTTCGGAGCGATACAGGAACGGCCGCCCTTGTACCGTCACCACGATCACAAAAAGCAACGCCAGGACGGCAAAGATGATCGGTGCCAAAAGACAGGCGACAATCCAATCCCGATTTATCCATGGCGTGGGCATTGATGCATCCAATCCGAAACGAACAAGGCTTTTCTGTCGTCAAAGCGGTAAGATAATCTTACTCGCCATCCGCAATCGAACACCGTGGTAAAGGCGGCGTTAAGGGGCGGCAGTCTAAGCCGTCTTCATGTCGCTCATCCGCCTGTTCTCGGTGCCAAGATTGGCCCGCTCATCGATCCAAAGCCTCTACGGGCGCCATCTGGTTGCACCCGCAGACGGCGCGCCACGGTTCCAATTTCAAGCCGCCGCGCGGACCACACGGGACATCTGGCGGGCGCGCGATCTGATCCTGCGCTTTCTGCGAACCGGTGACACGGGCCTCGCGCTGACCTTGCGCCAAAGGTTCGGCCTGACGCATTCCGCTGACCACGTTCCTCTGTTGCCCGATGATCTCTTCTGCAACCAGGACCCGACGCCGGTCGATCTGCCCGCCACGGTCATTGTGCCGATCTTCAATGCCGCCGCTGCCCTTGAAAGGTTACTCCGCCACCTCCCGCAAACAACTGATCCAAAACAGAAAATCATTTTGATTGATGACGGGTCTACCGATCCGAGAATCGCGGAGCTGCTGGAGGGATTCCAATCCCGCCATGGCAACTGCACGGTCCTTCGGCGCAAGACGAACCAAGGCTTCGTCGCGTCGGTGAACGCGGGCCTGGCTCTCGTCGACGCTGACCACCATGTCATCCTGCTGAACTCCGACACGCTGCCGCCCAAAGGTTGGGTGCCGCGCTTGCTGGTCCCGATCGCCGGCGACGATACCGTGGCGAGCGTCACGCCCGTGTCGAACCATGCGCAGATCCTCTCGGTTCCCGGGCCCGAGATCGAGGTTTTTCCGACAACCGACATGGTTCGCCAGATCGACCGGGTCGCCAAAGCGCTTCGCCATCAACCGATAGAGGTCCCGACCGGCGTGGGCTTCTGCATGGCCGTGAACCGACGTTTCCTTGACGATATCGGTGGTTTCGATCCCTCGTTTGGTCGGGGCTATGGGGAGGAGGTCGACTGGTGTCAGAAGGCCAGCGCCCAGGGCGGGCGGCACGTTGCAACACCGAACCTCTTTGTCGGCCATGATGGCGGCGCGAGTTTCGGCAACCGGGAACGGGCGCGACGGACCCGGCGCGCCATGCAGGTTTTGACATCCAGATATCCGGGTTTTTTGGATTCCGCCCGTAAATGGCAGCAGGCCGATCCGATGGGGGCCGAGCGTCTGGCGCTTGCCATCGCCTGGATCGGTGCGACATCGACGGGACGCACGCCTCTGTATCTTGCGCATAGTTTGGGCGGTGGCGCGGAACTTGCACTGCAGGCCGAGGTGAGCGATGCGCTGGCCAGAGGGCAGCAAGGCGTGCTGATCTTGAGGGTAGGTGGACCGTATCGCTGGCGCCTTGAATTGAAAGGTCCGCGGTACACGCTTTCAGGCGATATCGACAACACGGGTTTGCTGCACGAGCTTCTTGAGCCACTCCGTTCGCGGCAAGTCATCTATTCCTGCGGTGTCGGCGCAAAGAACCCGGGCGACGTGCCGGAAGCGCTTCTGCATCTTTCCGAAGGGCACGGGCTGAGCATCCGCCTGCACGATTTCTTCCCGATCAGCCCGTCCTGGAACCTTCTTGGCAGCAACGGTCGATACGAAGGGGTCCCCTCGGTCGATACGCGCGACCCGGTTCACTCGGTTGCGAACGGGACCATGTCGCTTAGCCACGCGGATTGGCGCTCTCTCTGGTCCAAGGTTGTTTCCCGTGCCGACGGTATCACTGCCTTCGCCGAAAGCGGCCGTGACATCTTCGTGACCGCATATCCCGAGGCCCAGGGAAAGACTGTCGTACGCCCGCACAAAACAAAGGTGGTGCCGCGCCCGGTGCCGCGCGGTGGCCATTGTCTGGGCGTGCTGGGCGGCATCAATCGCGCCAAAGGGGGCGAGGTTCTGGAACGCCTGGCGCGCCACCTGGACCGCCCAATTGTCCTCATCGGCGAGCTGGACGGTGCATTTCGGCTGCAACCCCCGCACCGCGTCCATGGCCGCTATGACCCTAAAGAAATCTCAAATCTCGCAACGCGTTACGACATCGGTGCCTGGCTTATCCCGTCGATCTGGCCCGAGACATTTTCCTTCGCAACGCACGAGGCCCTGGCCACTGGCCTTCCGGTGGCAAGCTTCGATCTGGGCGGTCAGGCCGAAGCCCTGCGCCCCGCGCCGAACGGATATGTCCTTAATGTTGATCCCTTCGATATCCCGGCGCTGGCCGATCACATCGCGCGGCTCTTCTCTCTTCCCTGACGCAAGCCTCGCCCGTGACTACTCCGCCACGTGCAGGATGTCCGCCGCAGGCGCCGCGTACCCGAAGAAACGCGCGTATTCCGAGCCAAGAATGTGGTGGCCAAGGTCACTTGCCGCGTCCGAGGCGAACGCCGCCAAGACGCAATCGGCAAAGGCTTTCGACCGGCTGACATTGTCCTGTCGCAGCGGCTCGGCAAGGGTAATTCCAATGGCCGACAAGGCGTCTTCAAGCGTGTGCGTCAGGTCTTCGTATCGCAAAAGCACAAAAGCCGCCCTATCGCCTTCCGTGTGCCAGTAGCTGCCCATGCAAACGAAATCAGCCAGCGTCTTGTCGAAACACTTCGCAAAGTGCTCGTCGAACCAGACAAGGGGCCGGATCGCAAGAAAGAACAGTCTGCGAACGATTGGCGATTGCCCTGCCTCGATCCCGTCTATCATTGACGCCCCACCCTTCGTCAGGAAGTCGTGCAAAGCGGGCTCGATGCCACCCTTCGCCGCGATGATTTCGGTCAAACGCGCGAGGATCTGTTCAAGCCCCGACTGCAACAACTCCTGATCGCTGTCACCGGACAGCCCCAGCGATCCGGCATACGCAAGAATGTCATCGCGGTATCCGTCGATGTCCTGCACGATGCCCGATCGGAACCAGTCCATGGGCTCGCGGCAAAGCGAAATGACCCGCAACGGGCCCTTCGCCTGTCCCGACAGGACCTTGTTGGCGCGGTAAGTCAGGTGAACATTCGCCAGCAACTGCCCCGAGAGGTGTTCGTGAAAATAGGGGCTGGTCCCGCGCCCCACCGCGATGGGAATGATCCGTTGCAAGGCGCTTTCGCCCAGAAAGTGGCTTTGATGAGCCTCGATTCCGGGACACCTGTTCAGCGCATTGACAAGCGACGTGCTGGCCACTTTTCCGAACTGATAGACGATGACCAGCTCTTTTTCTTCGCTCACCCCGCTGCCTCCATCAAATCGGTCTCGGCCCTGACCCAGTCGTAGAAGCCATCCTCGACCGCGAAAGGCGCCCGAAAGGCGGCTTGCAGATCCTTGCGTTCACGATAGAGCCGCCGGACGCTGTCGGGGATGGCAACGCCATTGTCGAATTGACCATAGTGCCAGTACCCGCGCGGAATGCGTGGATCGGTCGCCGCAGCGACCGCGTCGCGGTACCAAAGCCAAACCTCGTGGACTTCGAAGTTGTCGCGTGCATAGCGATCGGTCATCGTGTCACCGACCGGCCCCAGTTTCGTGAAATGATAGAACTTCAGCGGTGCGCCGTTCACCCGGATCTGGCCTGCGTCGTCGATGACAAGCCGCCGGTGGCTCAGGTTCCAACTGGCCACATTGCATCCGGGGTCCCTGTTCACCCAGACGTTGTCGAAGAACGCCGGCACGAAGTCGCACCACTTCTGATCGACGAATACGCCGATGTCGCGCCGGTCATGGCACCAATCCCGCAACCGCTCGTCCCACCAATTGGCAAAGCGCCGGGCTTCCGGGCGGTTCGACATGGCCACGAACCCAAGGTTGAAGATGCCATGGGTCATCGATGTCAGTTCGTTGTCCTGTATTGCCTGGATGGATGATCGCGCTTCCGGAGCGATCTGATGCGGCGTCAGAATGATGTCGCAGGTCTCCAGCGCCTCCAGCATCTCGTCGACCGGGTTGAAGACAGCGATGTCCGGATCGAAATACACGAGCTTCGAACACCCCTGAGACTTCAGAATATGTGCGGCCGCCGCACCTTTCACGGCGGTGCACGCCTCGACGATGTTGTGGCCGAACAGCCATCGCTCCGTGGTCTCGCCAAAAAGGTCATCGGCAAAGAGAACTTGGTCGAAGTCCTCGTCCGACCAGTCATGGTCCATATTCTGCGGGCAACGATCCGTGACGACGGCCCAGGAAACCCAATCGGGATGATGGCGGCGCAGACTTTCGGCCAGAACGCGCGCTCGGTTCAGGTAGCTGTAGCTGAAGCTTGTGAAGGCATGGACGGTCACGCGGCCAACTCCGCTTGCTCAAGGAACGCGAAACTCATCTGGCTGTAACTGGGGATCAGTCGCGCGCGGCCGCGCCGTTTGCGCGCCTCGCGGGCGAGGTCTGCCAGACCGCCGTTCTTCGCCAGTTCGAATAGCGCATCGGCGTCATCCAGCACCTTTCCACGCCGGTGCTTTCTGACTGCAGCGGCGACGTTGCCCGATCCGCTGTTCGTCAGGACGAACGCACCCCCAGCAAGTGCTTCGAAGGCCGAGAACGAGAAGGTTTCCCGCCACGACGCCCAATGCAGGACGATGTCGATGTTCTGATCCCGGATCGCCTGCGTGACGGTACCAGGGTCCGCCGAGCGCACGTGGGTCCTGATGTGCTCAATCGCGCTGTTGACCGGCGTCTCGGCTCCGAAGAAGAAGAACTCAAACCCCGCGTCCGCCGACAGTCGTTTCTGCAACTCTGCAAAGACGGGCCACCCCTTGTGAGGTACAGGCGTTCCGACGAACGCAATTCGGATTGGCGCCTCTGGGTTGAACCCATCGGTCACTGGCGTCTTCTCCCGTGTCAGAACGACATGTGGCTCAACGCGAACGGACGCGGTCCGCAAATCCGTGCGGCTTTTCCAGAAGGACAGCGCGACCTCGGAAGGCGAGGCCAGATGCACATCCAGCGCTCCGAAGAACGCCGATACGCGCGCCGCCTGCGCGCCCCGCTCCTTGCCATAGACACAGACGTGGCAGGCATTTGAGGTGATCGAAGGCGCGTCGCAGGACGCCACGTTGTTGCGCTGAAGCGCGTAGCTCGTGCAAAGCGTAAAATAGTCGTGCAGCCAGAAATGGCAGGTCGAAAGCCCAAGCGCCTTCGCAAGTGCAACAATCTCTTCTGGCGCGTGCCCCGACAGATGATGGATCACCAGTTCAGCGCCATCGCCCGCGTTTCCGACAAGCGCCTGTGCAATCTGCGTCATGTTCGCCGCACCCAGCGTCTGGCCGTTCAGGACCATCATCATGATGGGCTCCGACGCGGCATCGGCCAGTTTCGGCAGGGGCTGCCATGGGTGCAGGTTCAGATAGTCGAAGCCCTTCGATGCGGCCAGATCGGCCTCCATTTCGATGCACAACTGGACGCCGCCCGGGCTGATGCGATAGTCGTCGTGTCCGACCGAGATCATCAGGCGGCCGTTTTCGCGCTGATCCGAAAGTTTCTCACGGATGGCGTCCGCCGTCAGACAAGCTGGTGGAGCATCCCGGCGCTTCCAATCAGCACAAAGAGTCTCGAAGTTCTTCAGCCCCGAGATGACCCCATGCCGCCAGCCGCCCGGATGCGTCGGCAAGCGGCCTTCGCCCCGGCCGGCGATCAGGAAATGCCAATAGGGGTTCACACCGCTCGCTTTGATGTCGGGGTTGGTGCTTAGGTAATAGTTGGTCGAGAAGTCCGGCGCTGGGTCGTGTCCCTCCCGCCAACCGACGGTACAATAGTGTTCAGCGGCTTCGAGGCCGGTATCGACAAATTGTGCGTACTTGGCTTTGTAAAACCCGGTGTCCACATGATCGGCCACAAGGCGGACAACGTCGTCGGCGGCGGGCCCGGCCACCGGTTCCGTTGCCGGACGCTCTTCGGCCTGCCCCGCGGCTTCGGCGAAATGCAAAAGCGGGTTTTTCTCGGCCAGCGCAACGTCAGGGTGCCCGGCCAGATACCCTGCCGTCGAAAAGCTGGGCGAAGGGTCCCGGCCCTCGCGCCAACCGAACTGCGCGTAGTGCAGACAGGGCGATTTCCCCGATGCGGCGACGTCAGGATAGGTCGAAAGGTAGAAATCGGCGTCGAAGAACGGAGCGATGATCCGCGCCTCGCGGCGGGCCCGGCGATCGATAAGAGCCGAAAAGAAACTGCGCACGGCGTGGATCACCTTTCGTCCGGCAGTGTTCATCAAGTCCTCCTGCATTCTGCAGTGTCAGGTTGGCGAGGAGTTCAGAAGAGAAAATCTCCGGCATCCAGATCCGTGGCCGTGACATCCGCCAAGATCAAAAGGTCGCTTCCCCCGGCGGTCAGAGTGATGCGCGTGTCCGAACCGTTTTGCGTTATTGTCAGGTCCGACAGGCCGGAGACACCGGAATGCAGCGTGAAATCCAACGTGTCGGTCCCGTCGAGATAATCCTTCACCACATCGCGCCCGAAGTTGTCGTCGAAGATGAACCGATCCGCGCCTGCCTGCCCCAGAAGGAAATCGTCGCCCAGACCGCCGTGCAGGATGTCGTCGCCGCTGCCTGCTATCAGCGCATCGTCACCGCTTCCGCCGTCGATCTGATCGTTGCCGATGCCGGCATAGATCGTGTCGTTGCCCGAGCCACCGACCAATGTGTCGGCCGCGTCGCGCCCGTCGAGGATCAGATTGTCCGAATTGCCTGTCGCATCGATGTTGTCGCCGCCCGAGAACCCGTTGATCCGTTCAACACCCGACCAGCTGCCGATCGACAGCGAAATGCCACCCGCCGCGTTGATAACCGCCTTGTCGGTTCCACTTCCGCCGTCGAAGACGAAATCGCCCGGCTCGCCGATATAGAAGGTGTCGTTCCCCGCGCCGCCATCGAAGGTGTCGTTCCCGGTGCCGCCCAGCATCTCATCATTGCCGCCGCCGCCGACAAGGCTGTCGGTGCCGCTGCCGCCCAGAAGCGTGTCGTTGGCGGACCCACCAATGAGCGTGTCGTCCCCCGCATCGCCCGAAAGAACGATGCCAACGCTCAGCGCGCTGGCGTCGAAACTGTCGTTGCCGGTGAACCCGTTCACCCGCTCGACCCCCGACCAGGTCGCCAGCGATAGCGACACGCCCAAGGCATTGTTGACCAGTGCCACGTCGAACCCGGTGGTGCCGGTGTCGGTGACCGTATCCAAAGCATCGACCGTGAACCGGTCCGATCCCTCGCCACCATCAAGAGTATCCGCACCCGCGTTGCCAATCAGCGTGTCCGGGCTGCCATCGCCGTTCAGAACGTCATCGCCGCTGCCGCCGATCAGCGTGTCCGAGCCGCCGCCGCCCGAAAGGCTGTCATCGTCATCGTTGCCGCTGATCTCGTCATTGCCTGAACCGCCGTTCAACGTGTCATCGCCCCAGCCGCCGCCCAGCGTATCGTTGCCCCCGTTGCTGGAGATCACATCGTTCCCTGAATCGCCTAGGATCAGGTCCAGCCCGTCGCCGGTGGTCAGGATGTTGGCCAGCGTGTTCCCCGTGACCGTCGCATCGAACGCGCCGATCAGCGTGTAATTCTCGATACTTGTCAGCGTATCGACACCGCTGGCACCGGCGTCCAGATAGTGCGTTCCCGCAGCAAGGTCCGTTGTCACGGTAAAAGCGCCCGCCGTTTCCGCCGACAGATCCTCGATCAGCGTGTCGGTGCCGGACCCGCCATCCAGACTGTCCTCGCCATCGTTTGATCCGCTGGCAAGCCAGAAGCTGTCGTTGTCTTCATCGCCCGAGACCGTGTCATTGCCGGCGCCATCGAAGATAACGTCCTGACCCAGGCCGCCAGAAACCAGATCGTTCCCGATCCCGGCAAAGATCGTGTCATTGCCGCTGCCGCCATTTATGGTGTCGTCACTCATTCAGCCTGTTCCAGCGCCTCGCTTCGCATCGGACACAGGTATCGACGGAACGCGTTAAGACTGGGTTACTGCCTGCTCGATCAAGGCGCGTTGTTTTGCCAGACAATCGCCAAGCGCATAGCGCGCAACGATAGTTTCGCGCGCCGCCTGTCGCAAATCGTCCATCTCGCCGCGGCGCGCCAACCCCTCAACCACGCGCGCGGCAATCGCCTCTCTGTCAAAGAAGTCGACCAGCCAGCCGTTTTCCCCGTCGTGAATGACCTCTTCCACCGGCGGCGTCGCCGACCCGATCACGAAAGCGCCCGTTGCCATGGCCTCCAGCATCGACCAGCTCAGAACGAAAGGATACGTCAGATAAAGGTGCACGGACGAGACCTGCAACAGGCTCAGATAGTCGCGATAGGGAATGCGCCCCGTGAAATGCACCCTGTCAGGCAGGGGGCCAACCTCGGCCAGAAGCGTCTCGCGCCACGTACCGCCCTCCTTCGGCCGCCCGCCGTAACTCACCTCATCTCCGCCGACGATGACGACCTGCGCTTGCGGACGCGATTCCAGAATGGCGGGCAGGGCACGCATGAAGGAATGAAACCCGCGATAGGGTTCGAGGTTCCGCGACACATAGGTCAGCACCTCGTCGGCGCGCGTCAGCTCCGAACCGTCCGGCAACGTGAAGCGCGCTCCGGCGTCTGGCGCGATCAGATCGACATCGATCCCGTCGTGAATGACGCTGATCTTCTCCCGATAGACCTTCGGAAACTGCGCCTTCTGCCATTCGGTCGGGCTATAGGCCAAGTCCGCCGCCTCGATCGCCAACAGATGTTGCGAGGACCGGGCGCGCGAGCGCAGAACCGCGTCTGGCCCAGTGTCGAACTCGGGATCAAACCCCACGTCAGAGCCGGTGCCGTTATAATAGAACTCCGACAACTGGATCAGGGGGCTATCCGGCCAAACATCCTTCAAAAAGAGAGTCTCGCCCCAGCCGGGGTTGCCGATCATGACATCCGGCACGAACCCCTTGTTGCGCAACCCGAACCCCAGTCGCGCCACGGCCTGTCCGTTCAGCACAGCCGCCTCGGTCCCCGCCAGATAGGGGTGTATCTTCGGCGTCACCTTGCGGTGCGGCTCGTATTCCAGCCGCTGCACGCCCTTGGGCGTTGGCTTGTTCTTCTGCCCGATGAACAACACCTCGTGCCCCTCCGCCGCCATGGCAGGCGCCAGGTGCTTGAACTGGCCCGGGCAATTCTGATGAACAAACAGTACTTTCAACCCAAAGGTCCCAAGATCGCGGTCCGCCACAACCTGCCGCGCCACGGGCTTTGAGGCAAGTGGACGAACCCCTTGCCATAATTCCAAACCCGCACTATACCGCGCATCGTCGAAGCGGCGGAACAGTCGCGAGCGTGAGACTTGAGCAGGGTCGGTAACTCACCGACCCTTCTTATTTGCGTTCGTACCAGTCCGACAAAGACCAACCTTAACCAAGACCGGCGGAGACAACCGCTCGGCCAGTGAAACCGAAGTGATAGGAAAAAAACGCCACATGGCAAACGCAACCATGGAGGAATTCGAGGCCCTCCTGAACGAAAGCCTCGAAATTGACACGCCCGACGAGGGCTCTGTTGTCAAAGGCAAAGTCATCGCAATTGAAGCGGGACAAGCCATCATCGACGTCGGCTACAAAATGGAAGGCCGCGTCGAACTCAAAGAATTCGCAAATCCCGGAGAAGCCCCTGAGATCGCCGTTGGCGATGAGGTGGAAGTGTTCCTCGACCGTGTCGAGAACGCCCGTGGCGAAGCGGTTATCAGCCGCGACAAAGCCCGCCGCGAAGCAGCCTGGGACAAGCTTGAGAAGGCCTATGCCGACGACGCCCGCGTCGAAGGTGCTATTTTTGGGCGCGTAAAAGGCGGCTTTACGGTCGATCTTGGCGGCGCAGTTGCGTTTCTGCCCGGTTCGCAGGTCGATGTGCGCCCCGTGCGCGACGCCGGCCCGCTTATGGGAATGAAGCAGCCGTTCCAGATCCTCAAGATGGACCGTCGTCGTGGCAACATCGTCGTCTCGCGCCGCGCCATCCTTGAAGAGAGCCGTGCAGAACAGCGCGCGGAAGTTATCTCGAAAATCCAGGAAGGCGACGCAGTTGACGGCGTGGTCAAGAACATCACCGAATACGGTGCATTTGTTGACCTCGGCGGTGTTGATGGCCTTCTTCACGTCACGGACATGGCTTGGCGCCGTGTGAACCATCCGTCAGAGATTTTGACAATCGGCCAGACTGTCAAGGTTCAGATCATCAAGATCAACAAGGAAACGCACCGTATCAGCCTCGGCATGAAGCAGCTGCAGGACGATCCATGGGATGCTGTTGAAGCCAAATACACGCTGGGCTCAACCCATCAGGGCCGCGTGACGAACATCACTGATTACGGTGCGTTCGTTGAGCTGGAGCCAGGTGTTGAAGGTCTGGTGCACGTTAGCGAGATGTCCTGGACCAAGAAGAACGTCCATCCGGGCAAAATCGTTTCGACGAGCCAGGAAGTTGACGTCATGGTCCTTGAGATCGACAG
>JAAUYH010098205.1_pt1 | contig 21946 bp, 15 predicted proteins | sample 7278061 | NCBI WGS metagenome assembly JAAUYH01 (sample SAMN14350203, study PRJNA611818) | marine sediment metagenome | isolation source: surface marine sediment (0.6m) | place: French Polynesia: Moorea | collected 2018-08 | reverse complement strand
GCAATAGATAAGGGCTTGACTCATTAATAAGTGTATTGGTATGTTGATGTTTGGACATAGATTTTGTTTTTTTTGTACATCCGATAAGGAGCGTGCATAGCAAAAAGAGAATATTAAAAAATCTCATATTGATATTATTTATCCAAAGATACATAATAAAAAAAGCGTTCTGAATTTTCAAAACGCTCTAAGTCTTTTGAAGGTTAGCACTATTTTACCTCAAAAGTGATCTTAACATTCACGCGAAACTCCTCGACATCATCACCATTCACCACAACACTTTGAGATTGCACAAAAGCAGATTTAATATGTTTTACACTTTTTGCTGCGTGTTTCACTGCTTTACGAGTAGCATCTTCCCAACTTTTGTCAGAATTCGCCAACACTTCAATAACTTTCATTACTGCCATAACTATTTAGTTTTTAAGATTAAAATTTGTTCGTCCTAAAGTACAAAATAGTTAACAATCCCGGAAAGATTAACCGTTTATGGCGATAACTTCTTCTACCTTATTAGGTAACAATTGTTTAAGCGTGGCCTCAATACCATTTTTGAGTGTAACCGTTGAAGACGGGCAACCACTACAAGCACCTTGTAAGACTACATTGACCGTTTTACTTTCTGTATGGTACGATTGAAACATGATATTACCCCCATCAGAAGTCACAGCGGGTTTAATATACTCATCTAAAATAGCAACAATTTCCTGTGAAATATCATCCAAAATTTCTATGTCCACAGGCTCAAATTCTGGTATTGCAGCTTTCTTAGGCCGGTAGTCTGCAGTGATAACAGGTCTGCTTTCGCGAATGTATTCTTTCATAAAATCACGCAAAGAGGTAGTAATTTCAAACCATTCAACCGAACCGTTCTTAGTAATCGAAATATAATTTTCTGAAATAAAAACCTGGTCTACAAAGGGAAAATCGAATAAGGCCTTTGCTAATGGAACTTCATTGGCATCCTCTGAGTTCAGTACTTCTATATTTTCTGAAGTGATTAATTTATTCGTTACAAACTTCATCACCGCAGGATTGGGTGTGCTTTCTGCATAGACTTCGACCAGACTTGGTTTAGTGTCAATTTTAGTGAATAAGCCTTCATGCTTATTCAAATAGTTTTCAATAACGGTCTTCAGTTCCTCTTGCACATCGTTCCATTCAACAATATTAAAACGTTCTATGGCGATAAAGTTTGCAGATACAAATACCTTCTTAACAAAAGGCAAATGAAATAACTGCTGTACTAGCGTTGAATTTTTGGCTTCATCTACATTGTGGTATTCAACACTACCATTGGTCAACAGTTTATTAGCCACGAATTTTATAATGGTTTCGTTAGGGGTATTCTCTATAGAAATTGTCGTTTGCTGCATTGCTCAAATTAATTTATGCAAAGGTAGTGAAGATTGACATAAAAGTTTATTTTTATACCCCATTAAGCCAAAATATTGAGATATAGTTACTTAGTCTTCATACTTATTTTCTTGTTTTCCGGTATTTCATATGCGCAGCAAGAGGCTTCACGATGGTTTTTTGGTGAGAATGAAGGTTTAGATTTTATTTCAGGAAATCCTATACCCGATCTGAATGGTGCTTTGAAAACCTTCGAAAGGTGTACAACAATTTCTGATACTGGCGGCGACCTATTATTTTATACAGATGGTGTAATGGTATGGAGCAATAATTACCAAATAATGCCCACTAGCTTATTAGATAATTCCACCAGCGTACAGTTAGCAATTATAGTTCCAGAACCAGGAGTTAGTAAGGTCTACCATATTTTTACGGCTGATTGGTCTGACGGCATAATCAGACTTGATCATTGTACCTTAGATCTAACATTAGAGAGAGGTTTATATAATGTATTAGGAGCTAATGATGTACCTATGCCCACAAATCTTTCACCGGCCCCAATGTCAGAGAAAATTACAGCTCTAGAGGGGTTCGGAAAAATTTTGGTAAAATTAGATCGGAATGGCCCGGACTGGGATAGTACTAATAAGGGTAAGTCGATGCCACAATCTGATTACCAGTTTCTGGCGAAACTGAATATTGAAGGGTTCGAAGGGGCCGCTTTAGTTTAATAAGAAGATAGATAGAATGATTCGTTTAGGTATTTTTTTTATAGGAATACTATTTTTTATGCCTCCTCAATTAACAGGTGCGCAAGGAACCTTTCCAATCTATTCTGATTATCTCTCCGATAATATCTATATCATACATCCTACGGCAGCTGGCCTTGGAAACAGTGCGAAACTTCGACTTACGCATAGACAGCAGTGGTCGGGTAATGAGGATGCCCCAGCTTTACAAACTATCAGTTTTCATAATAGGATTACTGAACGTATGGCTTTGGGTGGTATGATTTTTAATGATAGAAACGGGTTTCACTCGCAACTCGGCGTTCAGGCCACGTATGCCTATCATCTGAATTTTGGGATTGATCAAGAGGAAACACTCAAACAAGTTTCCTTTGCGCTTTCGGGATCTTTTACACAAAACAGCGTAGATCAACGAAGCTTTACTATTCCTGACCCCGTGATTTCGAGAATAGTAGAGTCTGATAGTTATTTTAATGTTGATTTTAGTACGGCTTATTTTAACTATGAAAGCTATGCTTATTTTACAATTAGGAATCTATTGTTGAATACCCGAAATTCCGTAGATAGTGAATTCGAATCGATCAACCTACGTCGATATCTTTTAACCTTAGGTCATTTTTTTGGTTGGAGGAGGAGACATCAATTTGAACCTTCTATTATGCTTCAGTATGTTGAGCGAACAAAGGAGCTCACGGCCGATATAAATTTCAAATATTATCGGCTCTTAGGTGAAGATAAGCGTGTGTGGTTGGCTGCATCTTTCAGAAGGAGTTTTGATGATAATGATGTTCAAGAGTTAAGTCAAATTACCCCTATTGCTGGCATAGAATATAAAAGGTATTTGTTCTCGTATACTTATACACAGCAATTGGGAGATATTGCATTTCAAAATGGCGGATATCATCAGTTTACATTGGGGGTAAATTTATTTTACAAGCGGCCAAAAGACCGAGGATACATACCACAGTATAACCCATTTTTATTTAAAAAGCAGAACTAATAAAAAAGGTTCTCGACGAGAACCTTTTTTAGTTTACCATACATAATTCTTCTTCTTTGCCTGCTTTTTGATGGCCATAATCATAGCCTTATCCAGACTTTTACTGTTGTTTTCTTTTTGTTTATCAGCCACGTATTTATTTCGCTTTGCATTCAACTCATTAATCTTAGTTTGAATTTCTTTTCGCTTAATTCGCTGTTGGTTTACATGTTCTTTGATTTCAGTTGTGGATTTCCCTTGTAAATTTTTTGGCAAGCTCTTTTTGTTGATCTTATCATAGCTAAATCCTTTTTCTCTTTCAGCATCTACCAGGTCCCACGATGAATTTTTATAGACCCTGGAACTCTTACTCACGGCTCTTTTTACTTCCACCACTTCATCTAATTCAGCTGCATTTGCATCTTGGTCTGCCTGCATACGCATTTTATTGGCACCTTGACTTCCATAATAGATATAGGTGTCATTCAACTTTTTATTGAGAATAATGATTTCTTTGTCATAAGGTGAAGCAATATGAACTATGGCTTCATTGTGATCGATGGCCATATAGTCACCATTAGTCAGTCGAGCGCCATCTTGCCATTTGCCATGAATGCCGGTCTGATAATTGCCGCAAAAAATAGTATTAACTACCACACCATGTTCATTGGCAAGGTTGGCAGCATCTTTATAATGTATTTTTCCTTGTGTAAAGGGTTCATTACCGGCAATAAAAATTAGCTTCAGGTCTTTTTTGTTTGAGCCCCAATCTAATTGATCCAGGGAAGTCTGTATCACTTGGCCACAGAACTCGTTTCCGCCATTGGTGCGCAATGCAAATAACTTTTCTGAGATTTCATCAAGATCGGAGCTGAACCCTAAAACCTGACGAATGTAACCTTCACGTGACGACAAACGGTCATTTCCATATTCGTATAATGCAATTTCCAGGTTCGGATTTTCATTCTCGCATTTTGCGTACGAAAGTTCATTAACAATTTCCCATAGTTGTGTTTTTGCCTGATTGATCAATCCGTCCATGGAATTGCTCGTGTCCAGTAACAAAGCTACTTTGATCGTATTCTTTTTTGGATTGTCGTTATAGGCGAATAGGAAGGTCGAGGTAAGAGTTAGAAGAAAAACGAATGTGATTTTCAAATTTTTCATGGTGTTTTTGTTTAATTTTTGAGTAAAAGTATACTCAGCTTTTTCCTGAAAAAATCCGAAATGAGTGAATTCACCTTTTTATTGAGTGAACGATACCGCTGTTTGAGCCATGCTGTAAATAGGAGCGGGAAACTCTATTGGTTTGGTCAAAAGTGATTTTACGGTGTCGTTTAAAGTATGTAGTTTTACCACAATGAAGCGAAGATGGTACATAGTAATTATTCTCATTTCGGCTGTGATTTCCGTCTCTAATGCCCAGGTGGCAGACGACAAAAGCAAGGAGCATGGTTATTATAATGACAGGATTACCGATGCTGATGGTAATCCACTCTCAGGTATCCGAGTTCGTGTTCGTGGCAAGGGTGTTACAACCGTTACAGATGCTAATGGTGAATTTAGTATCAAAGCATCCTTTGGAGATATTATTATCTTAAGTAAAAACGGCAAAACAATCGATACTTACAGGTATGATCGACGCCTGAATTATGAGATCAAGGATGAGTCAGGTGTATTAAATGTACCTGAAAAGAAATCAAAAGCATATCGATTTTCAAAAATCAGCCCGAGTAAACAAGATGGATTTAAGGTTCAATTAGACTCTGCCTTATTGTATTCTAATAGCAATCCGACAAAAAGTATTGATTTTATAGGTAGCGCCTTAAATTTTGCCGGAAATAACAGATCACAGTTATCGCAATCATACGACGTTTTGGGTGATGTATACATGAATTTAAAGCAATATGATCTCGCAGCCGATAATTATAAAATAGCTAATGATAATCAGCCCGAGATCAGTACACAGTTGAAATTGGCCAGGGCATATTTATTAAATGGAAAGTACAACCTTAGTGAAAATCAATTTAAAAGCTTATTGCAAAACCGTAGTATAAGTACAGTTCAAAAAGTTGCGGTTTATGAGGGATTAGGAGATGTCTTTTTCAGTAGTGAAAAGTATGAACAGGCCTTGTCTGAATTTAGAACAGCGTTAAACTTAAATGAACGCATATCAAATCTATCGAAACGCACTAGTTTAAATTCAAAAATTGCCTCGTCCTTAGACGCTTTAGGTAGGGCAGGTGAGGCAGAAGGTTACTTAAACCGCTCGATTCAGTCGGCCGAGGCTGAGAGTCCGCGAAAAGCAGTGATACAAAATCAGAAAGCCGCTGATTTTTACAGTAAAAACAACAGTCTTGACAAAGAAGTGCAACTGCGAAAAAAAACTTTGGAGACCTTAGAAGATGAGGCGTTAGATGAGGTGGTAATTGAAGAAGATGTATCACCTGCGGCTAAGACAGAAAAGATTACAAAATCTCGTGCCAAATTAGATTTAGGAAATGCTTACTTAAAACAGAATAAGTTAAATGAAGCGATTCCATTATTAGAAGAAAGTGCCGCTGACGCAGAGAAAGATGCAGACCTTGAAACTCAGAAAGAAGCGGTGGAAAAGCTTTCAGAAGCCTATGTCTCGCTTGGAGATGATAATAAAGCACTGACCAATTACAAGAAATATGTGTCGTTAGTAGATGTGCTCTACAAACAAAAAGAAAAGGAGATCAGCGATGCTATTAATTTGAACAGGTCATTATCAGAAAAACAGAATCGCATTACCAGTTTGGAAAAGGATCGAGCGCTTTCTGATAGCAAACTTCAATTATATCAGGCTGAAAATCAGCTGACTATTGAGAATGACAGACGGCAAAAGTTGACCATTTATGGACTGTTAATAGGATTAGTACTTCTATTGCTTTCACTTTTTTGGATGATGCGAAGCAATAGACAACGTAAATTGGCCAACAATTTATTGGCATTGAAATCACTACGCACACAGATGAATCCGCATTTTATTTTTAATGCATTGAATTCAGTGAATAGTTTTATAGCGCAAAATGATGAACGCAGTGCCAATAGATATTTATCAGAATTTTCAACGTTGATGCGCAGTGTATTGATAAATTCTGAAGAGGATTTTATTCCATTGGAAAAAGAAATAGAATTATTGGAATTGTATCTTAAACTTGAGCATTCCCGCTTTCAGGATAAATTTGATTATGAATTGATCGTAGATAATGAAATTGACCAGGAACAATTTCAGATTCCACCGATGCTCTTACAGCCCTATGTTGAAAATGCTGTATGGCATGGATTGCGTTATAAAGAGGAAAAAGGCTTCCTAAAAGTGGCACTTTCCAAAAAAGATGAAGAGATCATTAGCATTGAAATTTCTGATAATGGAATTGGCAGAAGGAAATCTAAGGAATTGAAGACCGAACATCAGAAAAAACAACAGTCAAAAGGAATGCAAAACATTAAGCAGCGCATAAAAATTTTAAATGAAATGTATAAAGACAAAGTCGATGTATTTATTGAAGACTTGTATGATGATACAACCGGAACGAAAGTGATCTTGACCTTAAAAAAGGATTAATGAATTTAAGAACCATCATAGTAGAAGACGAACAAACCAGTCGCGAAATTCTTAGAAATTACCTGGCAAAATACTGCCCTACGGTTGAAGTATTAGGGGAGGCCCAAAACATTGATGAGGCACTTTTGTTAATAAGAAATATTGACTTAGATCTCATTTTTTTAGATGTCGAAATGCCTTATGGTTCTGGGTTTGACCTGCTCGACAAATTAGGAAAAACCGACTTTGAAGTCGTTTTTGTAACAGCCTATAATCAATATGCAATTGAAGCCTTGAACAAACATGCTTCCTATTATTTATTGAAGCCAATTTCAATAGATGATCTTATTAAAGCAGTTGATTACGTAACTGAACTAAAACAAAAAGAAAATGAGTTACAAAACTCTGTATTGGTACCAAAAACGAATCTTACTGATCAAAAAATCACGATTCCAACCCAAGATGGGTTTGAGGTACTGGAGATGAAAGATATCATCTACTGCAAGGCGGATGATAACTATACCGAACTTTTTTTAGAGAATGGGCATAAAAAATTAGTAAGTAAAACACTTAAATATTTTGAAGATCTTTTAAAGGAAAATGGTTTTGCCCGTATTCATAAGTCCTATTTGGTAAATGTATCCTATATTACCTCCTACCGAAAGGGAAAAGGAGGAACGGTCTTTTTACGCAATGGAAAAGAACTTAGTGTCTCAGCATCGAAAAAATCTGATTTTTTATCGTATTTTAAATGATTATAAAAGAACTTAATGGAAAAGAACCTCAGATAGGTTCAGACTGCTTTATCGCAGAAACCGCAGTTATTATTGGTGATGTAGTGCTGGGCGATCAATGCAGTATCTGGTATAGTGCAGTACTCAGAGGAGATGTGCATTATATAAGAATGGGTAATAAGGTCAATGTACAAGACAATGCCACTATACATTGTACGTATGAGAAAAGCCCAACCAATATTGGTAATAACGTCTCGATTGGCCATAATGCCATTGTGCATGGCTGTACGATTCATGATAACGTCCTTATCGGAATGGGTGCCATTGTGATGGACGATTGTATCATAGAAAGCAATTCGATTATCGCGGCCGGGGCAGTTGTTACAAAAGGAATGCATGTTGAGTCGGGATGTATTTATGCAGGGATGCCGGCAAAGAAGATCAAAGACATTTCACCGGAATTAGTCTCGGGTGAGATCAACCGAATTGCCAATAATTATATCAAGTATTCTGGCTGGTATAAGTAAATTGAGATAGTTAAAAGCAGACTATTCCATGTTGTCAATACCATGTTGAGCCAGCAGTTTTTTATACCCTGAAGAATCTTTCAAATAATCGAAGTAGTACAGTCTTTTACTATTGAATAGTTTGGTGCTATTTCTGGTTGAATCTAGATGGTAAAAGACACTGTCAGTTTGCTGCAAACCTGCGTATACAACAGCAAGCCTATGGTTCTTGAGCCTTTTTGAGGAGTATTTTTTAATACTATCTATACAATTATAAGCATTCAGGGTGTCTCCTAATTGCGCATAGCTGTAACCTAGAAATCGATAGTATGAGGGTTCTGTCTTTACAATTTCTAGCAAGGGAACAATTACTTTTTTAAAATCTTTTTTAGCCATATAAAGCCGCATATAGGATCGGTTAATTAGAAATTGATCTTTTTCACTGCCAGAATCTAAACCTGTAATTATTTTTTCAGCTATGTCAAACTTTTTATTTTGAGTTAAGGCAGTAAAATAGCTGATGCCGGTTGCAAAAGACAACGGGTCTAATCTGTATGCGATTTCAGCCTGCTCTAATTGTTTTTCTTTTTCGTCGATATAATAATAATACGTCGCAAATTGATGGCGCGCGGTGACATCATTCGGTGATAGTTTTATGGCTTTTTCAAAGGCAGACTTCGCTTTTTCAAAATTTCGAGTATGATTATTCAATAACCCTTCAACCGTATAGATTCTCGCAACTTTTGGATTGATTTTTTTGGCCTTTTCCAGATATTCATTGGCAAGCTCAGTGGCTTCAGATAAATTTCTTCTGGAATAATATGTCTCTAAAAAAATTGAGTTGGCAATTTCTGCATAAGCCTCCGCATAACGAGCATCTAAGCTTATCGCTTCTTTATAAAGTTCAATACTTTTGGCGATACTCTCTTTCGTTCGTAAATCGGCTTCTTTTCTTCCGGTTAAAAAGAGTTTATAGGCTTCGATGTTTTTTGTCGGTATGGCAGTAAGTTCTTTTTGTTCCTCGAATGATAAATTTAGGTTCAAAGCCTGCACAATTTCTTCCGAAACTTCAGACTGAATCGTAAAAATATTGGTGAGCGTCATATCGTATTTATCTGCCCAGAGATGTCGATCGTTTTCCGTATCGATTAGCTGTGCCGTTACTCGAATTTGATCACCGTGTTTTTGAATGCTTCCCTCTAAAATAAAAGTAACGCCAAGTTCTTTCGCAATTTCACGGATATTCTTTTTGGTTTCTTTATACTGCATTACCGAGGTACGCGAAATAACATGGAGGTCTTTTAGTTTTGATAATTGAGTTAAAATATCCTCGGTGACTCCTTCGCTTAAAATTTCTGAATCCGGATCCTTGCTAAAGCTATCGAAAGGCAGAACCGCAATGGATTTATCATTAGAAGGCTCCTGCCCCGTATAAAATTCAAGGAAGTATGTAACGACGGCAAGAACAAGAAGCACACCGAAAGCGATCATAATTTTCTTCGAACGTGATGCATTTTTTTGTGGAGAGCTTGCTGCTTTGAGTTTGCCCTTCACTTCTTCAGGTTGAGGAATTTTAAGTCCCTCATTCGAAATAGCAAAAACAGGCATGGCGCCATCAACATTTTTGAACTCATAGGCATCCAAAAACTCTGAACGAATATGCTTATGACTGCGTAGCTGATCATGGACCTTGTCTGATACAAGAATACTACCGGGAACGGCACAAGACTCGATACGCGAAGCTACATTTACAGCGTCGCCAATGATATCATCATTTTGGTAAATAATATCGCCAACATGAATGCCTATACGAACAGGGATTTTCGGATTTTCAGAAAAAGCTTGTTGTAGCTCAATCGCACACTCGACCGCCTCGACAGAACTTCGAAAAGTACTCAAAGTACCATCACCAAAATACTGTATGATCGTACCATTGTACTTCGCTGTTATACGTTTAAAAACATTGCGATGTTTCTCACGCATCCCTAAGGCTTTTTTCTCATCAGCTTGCATCAAAGAAGTATACCCTTCAATATCGGTAAACATGATTGCCGCTAATCGCCTTTGCTGGGACATTAGATAAAAATTGCGTTGGTAGCTTTAAAATTAATTAAATATATCGAATTAGCTAAGTACTTAGTATTGAGTTTAAAACTCGCTTAATAAATACTATCTTTAACCTTGAATAGTTGTAGAATGTCGAAAATCGATTCAGGGCATATCGTTTTGTTCCTTTCAGAGGTTTCTTTTTTTTCTGAAGTCTCAAAGGATGCGCTTAAGCGATTGGTGAAAAATATTGAGCAAGAAACTTTTGTAAAAGGCCAGACAATTTTTAAAAAAGGAGATATAGGTGATGCATTGTATGTGATTTATGAAGGGTCAGTAAAGGTTCATGATAATCAGCATATCTATGATACCTTGAAACAAAAAGATTGCTTCGGTGAATATGCCTTAATCGACCAGCAGAAACGATCAGCTTCTGTTTCTGCGGAAGAACGATCCGTTGTATTTAAAGTAGGCCGCAATTTCTTTTTAGAACTAATGACTCAAGATCATGGTTTTGCTCAGGGCATTTTGGCGGTCATGGTAAAGCGACATCGTGAGTTAGATATTATACAGGAAAGCTTAGCAAGATCAAAGAAAGAGCTTGAATTAGCAACTTCTAAAATGAGCGGATTGGTTAATGGAGCTATGGACGCTATCATTATGTTTGACTCGAAGTTTAGAATTGTATTAACAAACCCCTCTGCGAACAAGCTCTTGGAAAATGATGACGTGCTTCAGCGAAATGTATTGTACTTTTTCGATGAACCAAGCGCTCAAATAATAGAGGTTATTGTAAAAGAAGATGATCAAGAAAAATTAAACAATTATTTACCCTGTTTTGTAAAAACAATTGGTTCAGAAGAAAAGGTAGTTTTAAACGAAGGAACGATTAGTAAGTATGGAAGTGAAAATGAGACCTTTTATACATTAATTCTCAGGAATATTGAAGGTCGTATGGAGGCTGAGAATACCATTGATTTGCTCACCAAACAAACGGAGTATTTAGAAGAAGAAATTAAAGAGTTGACCAGCAACTATGGTATAACTGCCCATGATATGGGGATGAGAAATGTTTTAAATCTCATCGACCAAGTCACAAAAACAGACGCCACCGTGTTAATTACGGGTGAAACGGGTACCGGTAAAGAATTGGTTGCCAGGGCAATTCATAAATCAAGTGATAGAAATGACCATCCATTAATCAGGATCAATTGTGGTGCTATTCCAAGTAATCTCATTGAGAGTGAATTATTTGGTCATAAGAAAGGGGCATTTACGGGAGCTACAGCAGATAGAAAAGGACGTTTTTTACTGGCGGATAAAGGCACCATATTTTTAGACGAGATAGGGGAATTACCTATTGATTTGCAACCCAAACTCTTACGGGTGATTCAAGAGGGTGAATTTGATCCTGTAGGAAGTTCGGAGACGATTAAAGTCGATGTGCGAATCATTGCTGCTACCCATCAGGATTTATTGAAACGTTCTCGAGAGAATAAGTTCAGAGAAGATTTGTTCTATCGCTTAAATGTATTTCCCATTCAGGTTCCTCCTTTACGAACGCGGGGAGAAGATATCTGCCTGATCGCTGAAGAAATGATCGCCGAATTTTCCAAAAAATTAAATAAGCCAAAAATTGAACTGACTGATACAGATAGGTACTTATTGTCAAGTTATAAATGGCCAGGAAATGTTCGTGAATTGCAAAATTTGATTGAGCGTGCTGTAATCGTATCTCAAAAAGGTAAAATCGATTGGCATGCCATCATTCCCGCACATACTGAATCACAGGAAATGACCCATGTACCTGAAGCTCCCAAAAAAATATTGACTGCAAAAGAATTGGAGGCGTTCGAAAAAGAAAATATTCTACGTGCTCTCAAGCAAACCCGTTGGAAGATTTCCGGAAAAGGTGGTGCAGCGCAATTGCTTGGAATAATCCCAACAACGCTTACTTCAAAGCTTAAGGCCTTGGGCTTGGAGCGCCCCGTTTAGCATCACGAAATTTAGTAAAATAATAACGAAATATCGTTAATATACGAAATATCGTATAATTACTATATAATTAAATATAATATAAGTATCTGTAAATCAATTATATAAACAGTTTGGCATGCAAATCGCATGAACTAGAACAAATAAATTGTTTAATATAAAATTTAAAAAAATGATTACTACAGAAAACATTAAAAACGGAGTAAACGTAAATCAATTAGTAGAAACTATTGAGCACATCCAGGAAGATCCATCATTAGCCAAATTTGAATTTAGAGCGAAAAATCACTGGATTACTGGAGGGCACTGTGTAACAAGTGCTAAAAGCTTTTATGGTGCAGGTCAGGAGGACACTTCTCGTAAAGAAACCTTTACAATGGAGTGCGACCACCCAAATGTACTATTAGGTGAAGATAAAGCAGCTACGCCGGCAGAAGTAGTTTTACACGCATTAGGTTCTTGCTTAACTGGCGCTATGGTGTATCATGCCGCTGCAAACGGTATCGATATTCAAGGTGCGGAGTCAAGTTTAGTAGGCTCATGTGATTTGCAAGGCTTCCTAGGATTAGATGCCGAAGTTCGTAAAGGTTTTGACGGGATCAAGTTTAGATTAAAGGTAAAATCTGACGCGACTGAAGAGCAATTAAAAGAACTAGCCATGTTCTCACCTGTGTTTGATATGATTTCAAACCCAACGCCTATTTCCATTGAAATAGTAAAGTAATGTTCCTAAAGAAAACTGACCACTTGTTCTAATTTTTTAAGTGGTCTTTTTCTTTTTCATTTAAATGATTTCGAAATTCTTCAGTAACACGAATGAGAATTAACACTAGACATATTACAACGGCATTCGAAACGGTCGCCAAAATTGCCTTTAAAACCAACGAGGTCCTACCTATTTACCCTTGCACACCTACGTCAGAAATGTCTGCCTTAGCAGAAGAATGGAGCGCCACGAAACAGCAGAATATTTACGGTAAAATACCAACTACTTTTCAAATGCAAAGTGAAGCAGGTGTTGCCGGAACCATGCATGGCGCCTTACAAACCGGTGCTTTGTCAAGTACATTTACAGCTTCACAAGGATTGTTGTTAATGATACCCAACATGTATAAGATTGCCGGGCAATTGCTGCCCAACGTTATTCACATTGCAACCCGATCAGTGGCGACACATGCATTGTCTGTTTTTGGAGATCATAGTGATATTATGGCGGCCAGACAGACAGGGTATGCTTTTTTAGGAAGTGCTTCTGTTCAAGAAGCACAAGATTTTGCCTTAATCGCACAAGCTGCTACACAAAAATCTAGAATTCCATTTGTTCACTTCATGGATGGATTTAGAACATCTCACGAAACGAATTCCATTGAGTTAATTTCTGATGAGATCATAAGAGAAATGATGGATTCAAAAGTGATTCAAGAGCATAAAGACAGAGCATTAAGTCCTGATAATCCCGACCTAAGAGGCACCGCCCAGGGCCCGGATGTATTCTTTCAAAGCCGTGAAGCCCAGAACGTCTTTTACAAAATTTGTCCTGCGATCGTTCAGAATGAAATGGACAAATTCGCCGTCTTAACGGGACGACAATACAAGGTATTTGATTACGTGGGGCACCCCGAGGCCGAACAACTCATCATAGCAATGGCCTCATCAACAGAAACCATAGAAGAAACCATCCATTACTTAAATCAACAAGGGAATAAATATGGCTTAATAAAAGTTCGATTGTTCAGACCATTCAGTAAAAAATACCTATTACAAGCCTTACCGAAATCAACGAAATCAATTGCTGTCTTAGATAGAACCAAAGAGCCCGGTTCATCAGGGGAACCATTATATTTAGACATTGTTCAAGCAGTAACTGAAGCGTATCAGAATGAAGAGATCAGTAGCCTTCCAAAAATAATGGGTGGTCGTTACGGATTATCATCTAAGGAGTTCACTCCAGATATGGCGCATGCCATTTTCAATGATCTTAAAAGCAATTCATTAAAGAATAATTTTACCATCGGTATTATAGATGATGTAACGCAACTAAGCCTACAAGTCAATAAAGAAATTCATCTTCACAATGATACCTATCAAGCGGTATTTTATCAGGAAAAAACAGCTAATAACAACAGAAGCTTCAACAGTATCTTGAAAATAGAAGGCCGTAATCGATATATACAAGGTTACACAGCGTGTGATTATAAAAAATCGAATGCAAGAAACGTCGCACACTTAAGGATTCATTCGAGACCTATTAATGCCCCTTATGAAATAGCACAGGCCAATTTTGTCTCATGTCAGCATATTCGTTTTATAACAAATGATAATGCCATTGAACTACTTAAATTGAACGGAACACTTTTGATCAATTCTCAAATGAATTCGACCGAACTCTGGAAGTCGCTTTCAGCTGATAAGCAAAAGGCAATAAAAGAAAAAAACATACAGGTTTATATAGTTAATGAAGATCTGTTAAAAGAAAAATACAGCATTGATGGTTATGAGATCAATGGCATCTATGCGGCTTTTCTATGTTTAAAAAGTGATCCTCTTGACGTCAATGAAATAACTCATGTAAATAATAACATCCATAAATTAGATACGTCTGTTACTACAAATGCTTTAATTGAAAATGACGACTTTTCACATACCCTATTAGGCAAATTGCTTCATAATAAAGGAAATGAACTTGCAGTAAGTGAGTTTCCAATTGATGGGACCTATCCAACGAATACATCAACTCATAATTATACACTATTAACGAACGAATTACCCATTTGGAATCCTGAGAGCTGTACACAATGTGGAGCCTGTTCTATGGCCTGTCCACAGAGTGCTATACGCATGAAAGTTTACAGTGATTCGTATTTAGACGAGGCACCTGCTATTTTTAACTCAATTACATCTGACGATGCCGATTTTGATCTTCTGAACTTTACGGTGCAAGTGAATCCTGATCAGTGTAATGGATGTAATAATTGCGTAGATGCCTGTCCCGTGAAAGGGGCTTTACAACTAACGGAAAGCAAAAAAACGCTGCTAGCTGAACGAGACAGCTGGAATTATTTCGAAAGAATTCCTGAGCTGGATAGAAATAAAATAAATACAGAAAAGATAGGCCAACAACAGCTTCAAGAACCATTATTTAAGTATTCAACAGGTGTTGAAGCTTGTGGTGAAGCACCGTATTTAAAATTACTATCGCAGTTGTACGGAGATAGATTATTAATTGCCAACGCTACAGGTTCAAGTTCAATTTTCGGAGGGGCATTGCCTACTACGCCCTGGTCAAAGAATAAGCAAGGGAAAGGTCCGGCCTGGGCAAACTCATTGTTCGAAGATAACGCCGAGTTCGGATTGGGATTTCGTTTAGCTTTAGACTATCAGCAAAAGAGGAATGAAAGTGTTTGGATTGTAGGAGGTGATGGCTGGGCATATGATATTGGATATGGAGGATTGGATCATGTATTAGCAAGCGGTAAGAACGTAAATATTCTAGTATTAGATAATGAAGTATATGATAATACCGGCGGACAAATGTCTAAGGCAACTCCTTTAGGCGCTCAAGCGAAATTCGCCTTCAACGGAAAACAAAAACAAAAAAAGGATTTAGGCATGCTGGCGATGCAATATAAGCATGTGTATGTGGCTTCTGTAGCTATGGGTGCCGACCAGGAGCAAACTTTAAAAGCTTTTAATGAAGCAGAAAGCTTCGAAGGCACTTCAATAATTATTGCCTATTGCAATAGTCCTTCCCATGGAATTGATATGAAAAATCCAAGTAACTATCAAAAGGCCGCGGTTGATTCTGGCCAATGGCTATTATATAGACATGACCCAAGAAGAATAGAAGAGGGATTACCCCCTCTTCAGTTAGACTCAGAAACTCCATCTGTTAAAATTGAAAAATATTTGTTAAAAGAGCACCGTTTCTCTCATTTGCTCAATGCTGATAGCCCAAGATTTAATACCTTTATAAGACAAATACAGGGGCAGGTGAATGATCGGTTTGAGAAGTATTTGACCTTGGCGGCTTCCGAAAGTATGCAGTGCCGAATCGATCTACCCTAAAAAGAATTGCCAACAATAATTTGAAAGAAACAAAAACTAAATTAAAATACTATGAAATCAATTAGACTAGGAGATGTAGCTCCAGACTTTACGGCAAAATCTACAGAAGGAGAAATTAATTTTCATGACTGGTTAGGTGATAGCTGGGGTGTTTTATTTTCTCATCCAGCCGATTATACGCCTGTTTGTACAACAGAGTTGGGTACGGTAGCCAAGTATAAATCAGAATTTGAAAAGCGTAATGTGAAAGTCGTCGCCCTGAGCGTTGATGGTCTGGAATCGCATCAGGGATGGGTAAAGGACATCAATGAAACGCAAAACACAACGGTTAACTTTCCTATTATCGCTGATGAGGACCGGAAAGTATCGGTATTATATGATATGATTCATCCGAATGCTGATAGTCAGCATACAGTGCGTTCAGTATTCGTTATTGCTCCAGACAAAACAGTGAAGCTCATGATCACCTATCCTGCCTCAACAGGAAGAAATTTTGATGAACTATTACGCGTGATTGATTCATTACAGCTTACCATGTACCAAAAAGTGGCAACACCCGCCAACTGGGTAAGTGGGGAAGACTGTGTCATTGTTCCGGCTGTAACTAATGAAGAAATCCCTGAATTATTCCCGAAAGGATATACAGAGTTAAAGCCGTATTTGCGAATGACTCCGCAACCGGATGCAAATTAAAATACAAACTTAGACTTGTGAATTGAACCTCCGAAACGACGATTCGGAGGTTCAAGAATTTCGCTTTGAATTACTGGCATTGTAAAATTTTAGTATGAGAATTGTATCTCAAGAAAGTTCAATATTACACGGCCATGAACCTTGGACAGTCCTTAAAATTCTGTAAATTGCTGAGTAATTAACTAATCTTCAGCAAATAATGAAAACACTTACTAAATGGATGCTATACATTTGTTTGTTTGGCATTTTTCTTTCAACACAAGCCCAACAACTTAATGAGAACACTTTTAAAGGATTAGAGTTTAGAAATCTGGGTCCTGCTTTTACTTCTGGCCGCATTGCAGATATTGCGATGCATCCTAAAAATGAAAATATATGGTATGTAGCCGTAGGCTCTGGAGGTGTTTGGAAAACCACAAATTCCGGAACCACCTGGACACCAATTTTTGATAATCAGTCTACCTATTCAATTGGCTGTATTGCAATTGACCCCAATAATCATCATACGATATGGGTAGGTACGGGTGAAAATGTAGGCGGACGCCATGTAGCCTATGGCGATGGTATTTTTGTCAGTTATGATGATGGAAAAACCTGGAAAAATATGGGTCTAAAAAATTCAGAACATCTATCGAACATTATTGTACATCCCAAGAATTCAGATGTGATATGGGTGACTTCACAGGGCCCTCTTTGGACGAAAGGAGGAGAACGCGGTGTTTACAAATCTTCTGATGGCGGAAAAACTTGGAAAAGAACCCTAGGTGATAGCGAATGGGTCGGAGCCACTGATTTGGTCATTGATCCTAATAACCCGGAAGTACTGTATGCAGCCACATGGCAACGACAGCGAACCGTGGCAGCTTATCTTGGTGGCGGACCTGGGTCGGGCATTCACAAAAGTATTGATGGTGGTGAGACATGGACGAAACTTACGAATGGAATCCCTGAATCTAACCTAGGAAAAATCGGACTGGCGATTTCTCCTTTTAATTCTGAAGTCATTTATGCTGCTATAGAATTAGACCGCAAAAAAGGCGGTATTTTCATGTCAACGAATGGAGGTACTTCATGGGTAAAGCAATCTGATGCAGTTTCTGGAGGTACCGGCCCTCACTATTACCAAGAGCTATATGCTTCACCACATCACGAAGGCCAACTGTTTCTTATGAATAATCGTGTGATTATTTCGGATGACCATGGAAAAAACTATCGGCAGATGAATGAACGAAATAAGCATGTCGACAGCCATGCCATGGCCTTTAAAGCTTCCGATCCTAATTACGTATTATTTGGCACAGACGGCGGGCTTTATGAGAGTTTTGATCTGACCAAGAGCTGGAAGTATATCAGAAATTTACCAATTACGCAATACTATAAAGTTGCTGTCGATGATACAGCTCCGTTTTATAATATTTATGGTGGTACCCAAGACAATGGTTCTCATGGTGGACCTTCACGAACAACAAGTTCTGATGGTATTGCCAATGCAGATTGGTGGAAGACCCTTGGAGCAGATGGTCATCAGCCGGCGACAGAACCAGGGAACCCCGATATTTCCTATGGGGAATTTCAACAAGGTCGTTTATGGCGTATAGACAATACAACAAGGGAAACCGTATATATTCAGCCGCAAGGTAAGGAAGGTGACCCCCCTGATCGTTTTAATTGGGATGCACCCATTCTTGTAAGTCCACATAACCCGACAAGGCTCTATGTAGCATCACAACGTGTGTGGCGATCTGACAATAGGGGTGACGACTGGACACCAATATCAAATGATTTGACCCTGAACCAAGATCGAATCACCTTGCCGATGTATGGTAAACAACAAAGTTGGGATAATGCCTGGGATGTTGGTGCGATGTCAAACTACAATACGATTACTTCTCTTGCAGAATCTCCAAAACAAGAGGGATTGCTTTATGCAGGTACTGATGATGGAATTATCCAGATAAGTGAGAATGGAGGAGACTCCTGGAGAAAAGTGTCTTTAGGTAAGATTCGGGGTCTACCCATGATTCCTTTTGTCAATGATGTTCGGGCTGACTTATTCGACGCTAATACCGTATATGCAGCACTAGACAATCATAAATACGGCGATTATAAGCCTTACGTGATTAGAAGTACAGATAAAGGGAGAACCTGGTCATTAATGAATGGCGACCTTCCAAAACGCTTGCTGACGTGGAGATTGGTGCAGGATCATATTGATAAAAATCTACTGTTTCTGGCAGCAGAAGATGGAATATACTTTACCAAAAATGGCGGTACGAACTGGATCAAATTGAAAGGAGGAGTCCCAACAATATCATTTCGGGATATCACGATACAACGTCGTGAAAATGATTTGGTAGGGGCATCATTTGGTCGAGGGTTTTTTGTGCTCGATGATATATCGCCGATTCGTGAATTCGATGCTTCTATGAATGCTGCAGAAGCTACCTTGTTTTCAATTAAACCGACCTATTGGTATCGCGAATCGACAAGGGTAGGGAGCCAGGGCGATGCTGAGTACATCGCCAAGAACCCACCTTTTGGTACTGTGTTCACCTATTACCTACCCGATAAGATAAAGTCTTTAAAAGATCTTCGCATGGAGCGGGAGAAGAAAGGAAATACAAATTTTCCGGGTTGGGAAGCACTTGAAGCAGAAAAGAACCAACAAATTCCAGAACTTTTGCTGCTTATTAAAGATGCCAGCGGTACGCTAGTCAAGACGGTAAAAGGAACCAATAAAAAGGGTTTTAACCGTGTTAACTGGAAGCTCGACTATGCCGCAAGACGAGGCGAGCTATTAAATCCTCCCCAACGGCAACAGAACTTCTTTGGAGGAAGTGGAGCAATGGTCACACCAGGAGAGTATACTATTACACTGGTAAAAAGAGTAGACGGTGTAAGTACAATCTTACAAGGCCCAAAGTCATTTAAAGTGGTTCCGATGTATGATGGTGCCCTACCGAGAAAATCATTTGACGAGATGAATAATTTCAGAAATGAAGTAGTAGCTTTTCAACAAGATCTTCGGGCAACAAGTCTAATGTTGGCCAAGAACTTAAACCAAGTGAACGCTATGCAGCGCGCTGCAGATAAAGCGACAAACCCAGCACCAGACCTTGTGACTAAAATAAGTACTGCCAGAACGAAGCTGTTAGCTCTTGACAAGTCGCTTAATGGGAATAAAGTGAAACGTGAAATAGGTGAGCGATCAGGAAGAACACCGAATGACGCCTCCTTTATTGGAAGGATTGCACTCTCAAATACGTATGGCCCAACCGGAAACCATAAGGTGGCCCTTACTGCCGCTAAATCACTTCTATCAAAGATCAAATCTCAGTTACAGGCGCTTCATACGAATGAGCTTGCGGAAATAGAACGTGACCTGAAAGCTGCAGGTGCGCCATGGATAGAAGGTCAAGGACTTTTAAAGAACTAATATCATTCAGTTAGATATCATGCCGAAGGAATAATTACTTTGGCATGTTTTTAATGTAAACATTTGAGAGATAGTGATTTGTAATTGTTACTAAAAAAAGATAAGTATTGAGGTAGGAAAAACCAGGGAACCGTTGTTCTAATAATGTACGAACAGTACAGCGACGTTAATCTTAAAAACATAATTTACCGAAAAGGGAAAATTGCTACAAAAGAAATATTTATAATACTTTTTTTCATGATAGAGAAAGCTCCGGAACATCTGGAGCTTTTTTCTTTAAACTATTTTAACATAGGGTCTCGTAATAATTATTTATCTTTCGATATCAAATTGCTTCGATGCCGATTTCTAAAAAAATTGTATTAATTATTTTGGGTATTCTTTGTTTTACAGCTGTTTCTTGTAAAGATGATAATACTGTTGACAGGGGCGAGTTTACCTCATGTGATGATGGTATTCAAAATGGAGGTGAAGAAGGGGTTGACTGTGGGGGTCCTTGCCCGGTAATATGCCCAACAGGTAGTACCATAGGAGGTGAAATAGTGGGTGTTCTGGATTTAACTGAAGGTGAAGAATTTTTACTGACCGGACCTATGCTCGTGCGTGATGGAGCACAACTAATTATTCGGTCTGGAGTTACTATCAAAGCTCAAAGAGGTACTAATGCATATATAGCAATCGCACAAGGCGGTACTATTTCTGTTTTTGGTACAGAGAACAACCCAGTTGTTTTGACATCGAATGAAGAAAATCCACAGCCGGGTGATTGGGGAGGTTTACTGCTATTCGGAAAAGCTCCTACGAATTCTGGAGGTATAGATCGGTCTGATTTACTGGATATTTTTTACGGAGGAACTGAAGCGGGTGATTCGTCAGGTATACTACGTTATTTAAGGATTGAATATGCGGGAGCCGAATATGATGAAACATTGAATTTCAACGGTCTTTCTTTGTATGGTGTAGGCAGTTTCACTACAATTCGTAATGTAGAGACCTATAGAAGTCAAGGCAATGGCTTTAAGTTTATAGGAGGTACCGTGAACTCTGAGAATCTTATTGCCTTAGAAAATGAAGAAAGTGGTATTGTAGTAAGCGATGGTTGGAATGGAGTTTCAAATTCCTGGTACATAAGCAACAGTGGTAAGAATTCACTGGAGATATTGAATAGCGAAGAAGATCCCTTAAGAGTTCCAATAACCGGAGGGGAAATTTCTGATGTCAGCCTTTTAGCCCCTTCATCCCTAGTAGCTATAGATTTCGCAGATGGTGGTGGAGAAATTAATCTGAGTAATATTTACACTTCAGGGATAGATTTAGGTATACAAATCCAAGGTAACGAAGCAACGACGTTGGTCAACAATGGTGAATTTATCATTGATGCCATTGAATTCGATAATACGGGTAATGGTTTTATGCCGACAAATTATGCAGGCCCTGTAAATTTTTTTCAAGAAGGAGATAATTTAGGTGCAGGCAATAAGGCGATACCACCAGATTGGGCAGCTTTATGGACAATTGGTTTCTAGCTTCAATTAACATAAAAGGTCTTCTTGATAGCTACCGGTTTACCTTTATTTGAGAAACCTTGAATAGAAACTTCAAATTCACCGCTGATATCTGAAGTATAAAATTGGATGATACGTTCTTTTTCTCTTGCTTTACTACCAGGCACCCATAATAATTGATACCGGTCATCTGGTATTTTATTACCCCCATTAACGGCATTAAGATCATATGTTTCTTTGAAATATTTTTTCTTATCCAGAGGTTTAAAAATTTTATGGGAATCTGAAACTCCAAATCTTGCATAATTATC
>JAAUYH010081329.1_pt1 | contig 21946 bp, 23 predicted proteins | sample 7278061 | NCBI WGS metagenome assembly JAAUYH01 (sample SAMN14350203, study PRJNA611818) | marine sediment metagenome | isolation source: surface marine sediment (0.6m) | place: French Polynesia: Moorea | collected 2018-08 | reverse complement strand
GTAGAGTTGGGAAAAGGGAAAGGGGGAAAGGTTAAAGCTTTGTCAAAATAAGCCTTTTCCCTTTAACCTTTAACCTTTAACCTTTAACCATTTAACGATCTATCTAGCTATTTTCGAGAAATGGTATAAAACTTGGTAGTGATTTCGGTACTGTGTTAATCAAATAACCCTTCAAAAACTTTGAAAGAAAAAGCGGGATAATGGTGGTATTTTTTAATAGATAGACTTTTATAGTCTTTCTTTAAGCAATGTTTTTAATTCATTCTGTTGCTCGATCGAACCAGCTAGTAAAATGCTTAACTTATCTACTCAGATTCTACAAAAAATCTAATTTACGCGATCGCTTCTGTTTTTTTATTGACTATTAATGCAGATTTGAGCTTTTATAACTTGTCTAAGCTTAATAAACCTCATTGTGACTCCCAATATCAATTAATAAGATTTCTTCTTCTCCTGAATTCCTATTTTCGACAAAATCAAAAACAATTCGGCAATCATATTCAACTGTACAAGACCAAGAGCCTGCTAATTTACCTCTGAGTTTATGAGTTCTTAAAGAGGGATTAAAAGGATCATTTGCCAACATTTTTAACTTATCTTCAATTTTTTGTTTGAAATCTGGTCTACGTTTAATAATTGCCTTAAACGCTCGCTTGAATGAAGAAGCAAAAACTAATTTTCTCAATTGTTTAACTCAGCAATCACGTCTTCAACAGAACCCCGAAAAACTTCTCCAGATTGATATTCTTGATGTGCCTTAGCAATATTATCCGCAATTTCTTCTCGTCTGCGCTCGACTAATCTTCGTTTGACTAAATCAATGAGTATTTCTTGGTCATCACAAGACAGAGTATCTATTTGTTCTAAAATATCGTTAAATTTTGGAGTATTTAGCATCGACACTAAACTGTTAATTGCTTTTCTTTATTTTAGAGAAACACTAGCAAAGATTGCATAATTAGCCAAGTAAACGATCGCGCTACTATTATGCGCTTAAGGTAGGCGATCGCTATTTTTTAATAGATAGACTTTTATAGTCTTTCTTTCAGCACAGCTTTTAATTCATTTTGTTTCTCGATCGAACCAGCTAGGAGAATACTTAACTTACCTACTAAAATGCTACCCCAGTTGACTAAAATTACTCCCGTACCTGTTTCTTTATCGAACTCAAGTCCCCTAAGATCGATATCTTCTAAAGAAGTATACTGAGTATCAAAATGTTCGCTTGCCCAACTAGCAATATTTAGTTTTCTGGCAATACCAGTAGGATAAGATGCACCATTAAAACGAGGATTACATTCGATCGCATAATAGCTTGGTCCATTTTCTTCCACTGCAGCAACATCAAAAGCGAATATCCCTTTCATTCCTTTGGCTTTCATCCACTGTGCCATAGGTTTTACCATATCCCAAGGTTGATGGACAGTAGGAAAGCGATTACCATTGTGGGCAAAGCCGTCTAATATTTGTTCGGTAGCAGCTAGAGGCTTTACTTTATCTATTTTTATTTCATACTGTAAATTGAGGAATTTATCGGCAATTACCTCTTGTTGTACTTGTAAAGGTACATCTTCATCTATATTTGCCAAAGCTTCTTGTAGTTGCTGTTGGTTTTCACAGCGATTAATCCCCGCACCATCTACAGATATAGCAGGTTTTAAATAACAAGGATAGGGTAGGGTAGATAATTTGCTTAGTTCAGCTTTATTTTCAGCACAAATCGTTTGAGGAATATTGACATTTAAATCCTGTGCCAATCTAATAAAATTATTTTTCGAGTTAATAAATTCGACTACATCTAACCAATCTTTATTTTGCTGACGAAACCAATCATCATCTTTACTACCCTGGTTAATGGCATCACCAAAAATAAAAACCGATACTTCACAGTCAGGATATTCTCTCAATTTTTGGAAAGATACATCCCAAATAGGATTTTGGCTATGGCTTAAACCAATATTTTGATAATGTGCTGTAATTGCATTCCACTCCGATTGTAAGTCTGGATGTAGTTGAATATAGTCTTGAGGTTTTGTCATCCCCAGTACTCTCCCTGAATAGAGATAGTTACCAACTACAGCATCGTGTGTACAGTGCATGATATCGTGATTAAAAATTCTGATCTGAGTCATAATCTTATCTCTGGGAAGAATCTTTGCCCAGATTGTCTCAAAGAGTTAGTCTTTATTTTGGTATTATAGATATCTTTTTTATAAAAAATTCATAAAATAATATGGCACGTCAACGTCAACGTTTAAAATCCGATTTACCTACTAAAATTTGTCCAGTTTGCGATCGCCCTTTTACATGGCGCAAAAAATGGGCAAAATGTTGGGATGAGGTGAAATATTGTTCGGACAGATGCCGAAGAAGGCGATCGTCTGTTGATAAAGTAGAAAAAAAATGATTATTTTAAGATACAATAACGAAATTGTGCCTTGCTCTTGCAAGCAATATTAACTAATTTTACTTTCAGGTTATGACAGTCAATCTGGTACAACCCAAAATCATTATTCATGGCGGTGCAGGTGGACATCTCCAAAGTGAAGCAGGACTTGAAGCAGTACGCCAAACCCTTCATTCTGTAATTAAAAAAGTTTATCCTTTGCTACTTAATGGTGTTAGTGCCAAAGATGCAGTAATTGAAGGTTGTCAGCTGCTTGAAGATGAACCCCTTTTCAATGCAGGTACGGGTTCTGTACTACAATCTGATGGCAAAATCCGCATGAGTGCTTCTTTGATGGATGGTACTTCTCAACGTTTTAGCGGGGTAATTAATATCTCTCGTGTCAAAAATCCGATTCAATTAGCCCAATTTCTGCAAAGTCAAGAAGATAGAGTATTATCTGACTATGGTGCAGGAGAATTAATACGGGAATTAAGTGTACCAGTTCACGATCCTCTGGTTGATATCCGTCTCAAAGAATGGTTTCAACAAAGAAAAGAGCATTTTCAAAAACACATGGCAGGAGTAGTCGCCGAAGAAGAGTTGGCTGTTGCCCATGAAGATAGACGAGGGACAGTTGGCGTAGTTGTCTTAGATAGTCAAGGAAGATTGGCAGTAGGGACTTCCACAGGAGGAAAAGGACTAGAAAGAATTGGACGGGTTAGTGATTCGGCTATGCCTGCTGGTAACTATGCTACTAAGGATGCAGCAGTAAGTTGTACGGGTATTGGGGAGGATATTCTTGATGAGTGTTTAGCAGCCAGAATTGTCATCCGAGTTACCGATGGTTTATCAATCAAAGAAGCTATGGATAAATCGATGAAAGAGTGCTTCCTACATCATCGCGATCTAGGCGCGATCGCTCTTGATGCTAATGGTAATATTGCTTGGGGTAAAACGAGTGAAGTCTTACTTGCTGCTTATCACAATGGTGAGCAAATTGGCGATACCCTGGAATGGACTGGAGATGATTTAATTGGTTATCAGTTATAGCATTTATTGGAATCATGACAGTAATAATGTGCGGGCAAGGAAATTACTGTCATGATTGTCTTTGTAACCACTGATTAAAGTTATTAACTGCCTGGTTTATTTTGAGAAAAACTGACTCTATATTTTCTGCTAAAGCAATTACTCTCTCTGCTTTTAACTCAATTTGATAAATATGACGAGCTAAATGACGGAACTTGCGATACTCATCTAGATCTAACAGTAAAGAACCACTCCAAAGCGGTGGACGCTTATTATCTCCTGGTTCAGCCATCTGTTTTAATAGTTTTTGATGCCAATTATCTCCGTCAGGTAAACCCTCATCTAAATAAACTGCAACTCGTTCACTAATTCTTTCACATCCAGTGTAGAAATCAGCAATAAAACTAGCTAGAGTAGGTGCAACAAACAGATCGGGAACTTCATCAACTTGTTCTAAAGCTTTCTGGAGAGATTGAACATTATTTTCTAAAGAAATTAATTCATCTTGGATACGAAGTTGTAAAGCAAGATATTTATTATCTGGTATTGTTGTTTTTTGTAAAATACGATCTGCTATATGTTGCGGTACTGACTCTAAAGGAATAATATCTACTTTAAGCCAATCAGGAACAAAATTTTCAATTGCTGAATAGGCTTGCCAAATCCCATCTTGAGTCATTCCTCTAACGGCTAAATCTAAATCGGAATGCCAATGCCAAGGACTTTCCCCTGCTAAAGAACCACATAAAATGACTTCTGTTGAACCAAAATTATTTAACAGAATTTGCTTACATTTATCTGCTGCTATGAGAGCTTGTTTCCGTCTTTTTTCTAACTCAGTTTTAGATTTGATCGTAGATTTCATAGCAGAAGTCATAAAATCTGAGAAAAACTAACAATTAATCAATATATTGTAATTGTATATAGTAATACTAAGCATCATCTTCCTTTCCTGTAAATGATGATGGAGTTTTCTACAACGATCAAGGGAGTTCTGATTTTGCTGTAATTACAGACTTCGATCGCTTTGGAGCTTTCAAAGATAAAATTCAGATTGTAGGTTCAATTAATGACTATACAGTCAGATTTGATGATTTTACTGGAGATACAAGTATCTTTTTACAAGATGATTTAATCGCGATCGTCCAGGGAGTTGATGTTACTGATTCAGGTAACTTTGTTTCTGTTTAGGATGAGATATCGTCCTTAGATATACAGAGTATAGTACGGGATGTTTATTTAGTTGAAGGGATGATAACTGTTAAAATCATCCCTATTACTTCTTAAACCAATCCCTCATGTATACCAAGTTAGATAAACAAGCTGGATTGAAAGCTGTATTAGTCGTTGCGATCGCTTTCTTTGTTGGTACTTTGGCTCTTACTCTCCATCGCCATTTTACCTTCTACTCTTCTTATGACCAGGGCATTTTTAATCAAGTTTTTTGGAATGGGACTCATGGTCGTTTTTTTCAGAGCACTCTTTCTTCTCAGTTATCGACCAATGTTGTCCATGGTGGTGAAGTACCAGAGGTAGATTATCATCGCTTGGGGCAGCATTTCACTCCTGCTTTGCTGTTGTGGTTGCCTATTTACTATCTTTTTCCTCATCCAGCCACTCTAACAGTTTTCCAAGCAACTTTTGTTACGGCAGCAGGTTTAGTTCTCTATGCCTTAGCTAGAGTATATTTAGAGCCAGCACTAGCTTTATTAATTACGATTAGCTTTTACTGTGCTAATGCTGTCCTCGGTCCTACCTTATCTAATTTTCACGATATATCTCAAATTCCTTTATTTGTATTTAGCTTATTACTAGCAATGGAAAAACGCTGGTGGTGGTTGTTTGGGATATTAGCAATTTTGATTTTAGCCATTAGGGAAGATAGCGGAATTACCTTGTTTGGCATTGGGGCATACATGGTTGTCAGTCGTCGTTATCCCCGTATTGGGTTGGGGGTATGCAGCCTTAGTTTTCTTTATATTGTTATTTTGACTAACTTAGTTATGCCCATATTTTCTGACGATATTTCTAAAAGGTTTATGTTGGAAAGATTTGGGCAATATGCTGATGGAGATGAAGCTTCTACCCTCGAAATTCTGGGTAACATGATTACTAACCCTGGGTTGCTCATAGTAGAGCTATTTACTCCTTTTTTTGGCACTATTAAGTATCTAGTTGGTCAATGGTTGCCTTTAGCTTTTATTCCTGCTGTTGCCCCTGCTTCTTGGACGATCGCTGGATTTCCTCTCCTCAAATTATTCTTGGGTAAAGGGCAATCTGTACTGGCAATTTCAATTCGCTATGCTCTGGCTGTTACACCTGGGTTGTTTTATGGGGCAATATTATGGTGGGCAGGACAAGGATTTGGTAACTTTGGCAAAGAGATCAAAGACTGTCAGCCCAGAAAACTTTATCCTAAATTTCGACGCTTTTGGGTTGTTTGTATTTGCTTATCTTTATTGTTTACGATCACTTCTAATCCTAGTCGTACTCTTTATTTTCTGATTCCTGACTCTATTCAACCTTGGGTGTATGTTTCCCTACCCGAACAATGGCAAAGAGTACCACAAATTCGTTCTAGCTTAGCGCAAATTCCTGCTGATGCTAGTGTTTCTGCTACTACCTATTTAATTCCCCATCTTTCAGGCAGAAGAGAAGTAATTAGATTACCAGGATTGGAAATTCGTAATGATGCAGAAGAAGTAATCAAGGTTGATTATATGATTGCCGATTTTTGGCAGTTAGAAAGATATAAAGCTGCTTTTAAAGGCGATCGACAATGGTTTAAGGATATCACTGCCTTGATCGATACTGTTACTAGTAATAATGAATATGGCATCATTGATTTTAACAACGGTGTAATCTTATTACAAAAAGGTGTAGATTCTGACTCAGAGGCAATGGCAGCTTGGCGAAGTTTTCTTGAGAAGGCAGAAAATGCGGGTCAAAATTAATTAAAAAAATCTAACAAATGCACCATAGCTTCTCCATAACTGGTAAACCAGAACAAAAGCAACCAGGGAAATAGCTATGACTACTAACACACCTCAATACATTCTTGCTCTCGATCTTGGTACAACAGGAAATCGTGCTATTGTATTTGATAGTCAAGGAGGTGTGGTAGCTCAAACATACCAAGAGTTAACTCAATACTATCCCCACCCAGGTTGGTTAGAACATGACCCGCAAGAAATTTGGCAAGATACTCATACTTGCATCCAAACAGTAATTAAAGATAATAATATCTCTCCCAGTGCGATCGCAGCTATTGGTTTGACAGTACAACGAGAAACTTGCTTACTCTGGGATAAAACGACAGGAGAACCTCTCCACAAAGCTATTGTCTGGCAAGATAGGCGTACAGCAGAGATGTGCCAAAAATTAACAAAAGAGGGTAAAGCAGATCAGATTGAAAGCAGCACAGGATTAGTCTTAGATGCTTACTTCTCTGCTACTAAACTAGCTTGGTTGTTAGATTGGGTTAAAAAAGAAAAGCCAGAAGTAGATTTAGATAATGTTTTAGCCGGGACGATCGATACCTGGATACTGTGGAAATTAACTGGTGGCAAAGTTCACGCTACAGATCATAGTAATGCCAGTCGGACGATGTTAATGAATTTGGAAACAAGAGATTGGGATAGTTCGCTACTGGATTTATTTGGTATTCCTGCCTCGCTTATGCCCAAAATTCTCCCTAGTATGGGGGTTTTTGGTACAACAGAACCCGACTTGTTAGGAGTGGAAATTCCTATTACTGCTATTTTTGGCGATCAGCAGGCTGCCCTTTTTGCCCATGGTTGCGATCGCCCTGGCTTATTAAAATGTACTTATGGTACTGGTTGTTTTTTAGTAGCACAAAGAGGAACACAAGTAACCAAGTCCCAACATAAATTACTAGCTACTGTCGCTTGGACAACAGATCGATCGGCTAATTATGCTTTAGAAGGAGCTATTTTCACTACAGGAGCTTGTATTCAATGGTTACGGGATGGCTTGAAACTAATTAATACGGCAGCCGAAACGGAATCTTTAGCAAGTCAAGTTAAAGATACCAATGGAGTCTATTTTGTTCCTGCTTTAAGTGGTTTGGGTGCGCCTCATTGGGATATGAATGCTCGCGGTGCTTTTTTGGGCATTACAGGAGGAGTTAAGCGAGAACATATGGTAAGGTCTGTACTAGAAGCGATCGCCTATCAAGTTAAAGAGGTAGTAGAAGCAGTCAATCAAGATAGCGATCGACCAGTATCTTTACTAAAAGTCGATGGTGGTGCTTCTCAAAATAATTTCTTGATGCAATTTCAGGCAGATGCTTTGGGAGTAGCAATTGAGCGTCCTGTTATTCTAGATGCTACTGCTCAAGGTGCTGCTTTTGGTGCTGGTTTAGCTATCGGTTTTTGGGATGACTATAGTAAGTTAATTGCTAGTCGTCAAGTAGACAGGGTATTTGAACCAGGAGAGGGTAAAATCCAGGCTCAAGATAATTTTTCTAGGTGGCAAAAAGCAGTAGAAAGAGCTAAAAATTGGATTTAGTGGCAATTAGGAGGCTTAAATTGCCCCTTACCTATATATTTCTTTAGCAAGTGTGAACAAAACACCCATCCTTCTAAAGCAATAAAACAAGAGAATTCTCTCGCAAGTGAGAGAATTCTTGCTAGTTGCACTATCCCAAATTGATTCAATTCTTCTTTGCTCCCAATAGAGCGTCAACAAGATCTTTTCCTTGACTTAAAAACAATTCCTTGTAGAGATTGTCCTTAAACATCATCTGTTTGTGCATCTGCACTAACAAATTTTGAGCATCTTCAAGGGATAATTCTTTAACGCTATCGCTAAATATCCTGTGATCTAATTTTTGCTCCAGAGAAAGGGTGTTTTCTAATTTATCCATCTCTTTATTTCCTTGATTTATTTATATTGTAAATAATTTTTAAAAAAACTTGACTATGTGAACGTTAGTATTTCCTAAAGAAATTGTTATTGCGCTTGGGCAAAGTCTGGTATTATGAGCGCGAGATCTTTGGTAGTCGCTATCGCGCTCGCAATAACAATAAAATCATTAAGATAAGGAAGAGCACGCTGTGCCAGCATAAAAATTTAAGCAATAATCAGCAAAAGAACATATACTGTCAGGATTAAATAAGAGCAAATATGCTTCCAAAAAATTGTTTAATGTTAAATAAGAAATCAATTTAGAATTGCATGACTCAGTATCCAACAACTCTAGAACCAACTTGGCGCAAAATTCTTAGATTACTTCGGTGGAATAAACCTGCGGGAAGACTAATTTTAATGATTCCTGCTTTATGGGCAGTTTTTTTAGCTGCTAACGGGACTCCTCCCCTACCCTTAGTAGGAGTAATTATTTTAGGTACTTTAGCTACTAGTGGGGCTGGTTGTGTAATTAACGATTTTTGGGACAAAGATATCGATCCGCAAGTAGAAAGAACTAAAACTCGTCCTTTAGCTTCCCGCGCCCTTTCAATTAGGGTAGGAATTGTGATTTTTTTCATTGCCCTTACTTGTGCAGCTGTTCTTGCTTTCTATCTCAACCGTTTTACCTTTTGGCTTTGTGTAGCTGCTGTGCCGATTATTATTGCTTATCCTTTAGCAAAAAGAGTTTTTCCTATACCTCAATTAGTATTATCGATCGCTTGGGGATTTGCTGTGTTAATTAGTTGGACAGCCGTGACAGGGAAATTAGAACCTTCTACTTGGATACTTTGGGGAGCTACTATTTGTTGGACTTTAGGCTTTGATACTGTTTATGCCATGTCCGATAAAGAAGACGATCTTCAAGTCGGAATTAACTCTAGTGCAATCTTTTTTGGTAAATATGTCACAGAAGTTGTAGGGATCTTTTTTGCTGCTACGGCTGGTTTAATGGCTTATCTGGGCTATCAACTAAGTTTAAGTCCAGTTTTTTGGCTTGCTTTGATAATTGCTGTCGTTGGCTGGAGTGGACAATACTGGCAGTTGCGCCAACCCGATCTTCCTCGTCTAGTTTATGGACAAATTTTTGCTCAAAATGTTTGGCTTGGTTTTATTTTATTGATCGGGATGATTGCTGGCAAGCTCTTGTAGATAAGCTTATCCTCATACTGATTGAATTGATAACCTAGAATAGTATCTTTTCTTGGTAACTAAAAATTATAATGACTCAAACGTCCCAAACAATTCAATTGCCCAGTATTGATAGTGCGATCGCTTTAGGTGGTACAAATGAAGATAATCTGAATCTTTTATCTCGCCATACTGGAGTAAAAATTATTCTGCGGGGACAAGATTTATTAATTTTAGGTACAGAAAAAGCTGTAGAACGAACAATGAAGGTAGTGCGATCGCTTGAGCCATTATGGTCAGAAGCTAAAACGATTTCCACACCAGATATTATGACAGCTTTCCATGCCATAGATACAGGACGTACAGACGAATATCAGGAAATACAAGCTAATATTCTTGCTCGTACTCGCAAAGGAGAATTAATTAGGGCGAAAACCTTTAAACAGAAACAATACGTCAAATCAATTCAAACTCACGATATCACTTTTGGTATTGGTCCAGCAGGAACAGGAAAAACTTTTTTAGCAGCAGTACTTGCAGTACAAGCCTTACTTCAAGATCAATGCGATCGACTTATCCTAACTCGCCCAGCAGTAGAAGCAGGAGAAAAGTTAGGCTTTCTCCCAGGAGATTTACAACAAAAAGTTAATCCCTTCTTGCGTCCCCTCTACGATGCTTTGTACGAATTTATCGATCCCGAAAAAATTCCTGATTTGATGGAAAGGGGCAAAATAGAAGTTGCCCCCTTAGCTTATATGCGTGGACGTACTCTATCCAACGCTTTTGTCATTGTTGATGAAGCTCAAAATACCAGTCCAGCACAACTGAAAATGGTTTTAACTCGTTTGGGTTTTGGCTCAAAAATGGTAGTCACAGGAGATATCACTCAAACTGATTTACCTACTTATCAACAGTCTGGTTTAATTGTGGCTAGTAAGATACTTAAATCCGTCGAGGGGATTGCTTTTTGTTACCTTTCCCAAGCTGATGTAGTCCGTCATCCTTTGGTACAAAAAATTGTAGCTGCCTATGAAAAGTATGACTAATGACTTTTTAGAGATTAGTTAGTAGGTACAATGACTCATTTTGATTCTGGAGTTTTTTGTCGATCGATCACAGCTTGACGAAAACCCAACACAACTAAAATATTAGAAAGAGTTAAAAAGAATTCTGCACTTCCATGTAACCAATCTACATTAGCTAAGGCTTTTCCATAGTGGACTTTGGCATAAATCCCCGCAGGAATGGTTACAGCCACAAATATCAACAACACATAAAAACCAATTAAAGCTAAACGAGGTAGTTTGCCTGAGCGAGTAATAAACCAGAGAAATCCTAGATAGGGGAATAGAGAAAGAGCAAATAAACTATCTTTAGACAGCATTAAAATTAGTTACAAATAAAATACAAAAACAGTCGATCTAAATCGCTTAATCATCATAGTGTGACCACATACGAACTGACAATTATTCTAGCTGACGGGAAGAATGCCAAATCCACCATGCAGCGAGACAAAGAGTACAATTACCTAATACGGTCATTGAAGCTTGAAGAGTTACCAGCCATTCTAAAGATTCAGGATTATCAAAGAAATGCCAGGTACAGGCACACATAGCACTAATTAAGGCAGGTAACATAGCAGCAGATAAACCCCACCAATAGCGATCGCCTGTTATTTCTCCATATTGCCAGATAAACCAAATCGCAGCCATCCATTCAATAACGCTAGAAACATGAACCATCCAAGTGGGAATTGAGAGTGCATTCATTATTATTAGTTGATAGTTGATTGAGGTGTACTTCAGCGATCGAAATAAAGTTAAACAATTAAAATTTTAGTTCGATAAAGTCAATAATTTGCTGATGAATAGTTTGTTTATCTTTTGTTCCATCAATAATTAAAGATAAGTCTTGATAGTCACCTAGTATTTGTTGATATTTTTCTTTTACTTGAGTCAACTTTTCTTTATTTTCATATACTTCTTTGATTGAGCGTTGTTGGAGTCTCTCCAAAGAAATTTCAATAGGAATATCTAGATAGATTAATAAATCTGGATTAGGAAAGTTACTATTTAATTTACTAACAAAATTAAATTGTTTGGTTGTAGAAGAATTATAAGCAAGAGAAGAAAAATAATATCTAGGAACAATTACCTGAAATCCCTTGGAGATTAATTGAAACACTCCGTCAATATCATTATATAAATGATCGTGGCGATCGGCTGCAAACAGATACGCCATTTGTTCATCAAACTTTTGTTTATCTTCAGTAAAGAAAACTCTTTTTTTTAGTGTACTTCTAATTAAGTTACCAATAATACCATTAGAAGGTTCAGGACTAATTACAGCGCGATCGCCCTGATTGATAAAATAATCTTTGAGTAACTCAGCCTGAGTAGATTTTCCACAACTATCAATACCTTCTAAAACAATAAATAATTTTTTATTCATTGAACTTTTAAACTACTTTTTCCTTAAATCAAACCAGGTTTCTAACCAACTACGCAAATTTTTATGATTAGCTAATCTTTGTTGCTGATAGACAGTAGCAGTTTGTTGGATAATTTCAGCAAAACTAGGATAAACATAGGGAAAATCTATCTTTAGCAATCCACCAATTATATTTTTGCTCAGTTTAATTTTAGATTTCATCATAAAAGCGATCGCGCCGATTAATTCGGCTGCATTTTCTCCCACAAGATGCGCTCCTATTATCTCACCATGAGGAAGAATCACAAATTTACATAATCCTGTAGTCTTGCCAGTAATTTGTGCTTGAGTAGTATTTTTCCAGTATTGTCTTATAATATGGATATCATCGCCATACCTCTGTCTTGCCTGATTTTCGGTCATACCTACCCTAGCTAAATTTGGTTGAGTAAAAATTGCCCAAGGTAAATAGTTATAATCTGTTTTAAACCAAGGCAGAAACAAAACATTTTTCAAAGCAATATTGGCTTCATACTGAGCTATATGAGCTAAAGAATAACCGCCAATTACATCCCCACAAGCATAAATCTTAGGGTTACTAGTTTGTAATTTCTCATTCACTCCAATACCATTGAGTTTAAATTTAACTCCTACTCCCGCTAAATTTAAACTCTCTATATTGGGTTGTCTTTTACCAATTACAATAATTTCCTCTGTTTCGATCGCTCGATCCCCTGCTTGTAACCATTTTTTTTCTCCTAGATATTTGCTCTGGGTAATAGGAGAAGCAGTTAGAATTTTTACTCCTTCTGCTTCTAGTTGAGCTTGAATAAGCATCGCTGCTTCCTTATCTTCATGGGGCAACAATCTTTTTTTTTCTGTAATGATTAGAATTTGTTTACTTAATCTAGCTAAACTCTGTGCCACCATTAGAGCCTGAGGAGTATCTCCTACTATGGCTAAATTAGAAGGAAGAAAAGATAAATCTTGTTTTTGAGCAATATCACTGAGAGTAAGATAGCCACAATCTTTTATTGCTGTCTGCGATTCTCTCACTATATGAGTACCAGTAGCAATTAGATAGGTACGCGATCGCAACTTCCTCTTACCTACTATAAAAGCTTGTTGTGGTAATCGACAGAATTCGCCTTGACCATAAACTACATCTACTCCCAAGGTTGCTAAACTAGTCAGGGAGTTTTCTTCTGTGAGAGCAAAGTTTACTGCTTTTGACCAATTTCTTATTTCTGTTAATTCTACATTCTTGGATTTGATAGGCTCTGAATAGATACCAAAATGATTCTCTCGGTTATTGGTAACAAAATCAGCTATTTGAGCTAGACTATGGCAGAAAATTATTTCTGATGAATAAGAATTTTCTTCAAGATTTTGTGTAACTAAAGCTACTCTGGCTTGAAGACGAGCAGCAGTAGCAGCAGCATAAATTCCTTCTTGACTACTACCAATTACTACTAAATCATAGTCTACCGCCATATTGTCAGGATTACAGATTAGGGAACAGGGATAATCTTAGCAACTTTAGTCTGTTTATCGCCAAACTTCCCAACCAAAAAGTTATAAACTCTCAGATCAGTTAATTTAGTTTCTTTTTCGACTTAGCCAACCGAAAGGAATCAAACCCAATAAACCCAAAAGTGAACTTGGTTCGGGTACTGTTTCTACCGCAAAGACAGTAGTAGTACCACTTACCTCATTACCCACTACTACTAGAGGCTGGTTATGAGGACTATCTTCAGCAGGGATAAATAATACGCCTTCTATCCCTAAATCCCCTACTGCTGCTAGTTGTTCTGCTGTAGGATCGGGATCTCCCTCTTCATCCACATCAAATACAACTGAGAAATCACGGTTGTTAGTGTAATCGAGAAAGACAGGATTATGAGGATCGCTAACATCATAACTAACTACTCCCCCTACCCTCTCTAACCCAACAAAAGCAATAAAGCGATTGTCTACTTGACCAATAGTAATCCCTTCTGGCTCTGGTCCTTTATTTTCACTACGATTATCAAAGTTGTTTTCGTCGTTGTTCGAGTTAAAAAAGTCAGGAAACTGGCGAGCAACAATTTGTTCTAGTTCATCGCCACTATCCCAAACTAAATTACCATCTTCATCCCAAATAGAGAAAGAGCGTCCACCAAAAGCAAATAGTTTATCAAAGTCCCCATCACCGTCAGTATCCCCCATAGTATTGGTTACTTCTAAGCGTCCTAACACTTCATCTTGTTGTAATTCTTCGGCATTGGGGAAAGCATTAGGATCGAGGGTTAAATCTTTTACTCTCGATTCTTCATCTAAAGCTACTTGTTCTTCTCCATTCGCGTCTTCAAACTCATACTGCCGACTATCTCCTTCGTTAGCAGTAACTAAATAAGTTTTGCCGTCAACACTGTAAGAATCTATTTCATCTGGTTGATAAAGACCATGTAAGTTATTGTAAGTAGTGATATTAATCTCTCCATCTCGATCGCTCGCATCTAGACCACTACCTTCTACACTGTGATCTTTAGTACCTAAGCCTACTACTTTTTCAAATTCTTTATCTACTAAATCGAGAACCGCGATGGCATTATTTTCCTGTAAAGTAACCCATGCTTTTTTTCCATCTTCAGCTACAGTAATATTTTCTGGTTCTAAATCCTGAGCTACGCTAGCCCCTGGACCAAAAATTCGCACATCCCCAACTAGCGAAACATTATCAAACCCAACATTAGTCACATCCTGTTGAGTTAGATTGCCAACGCCATTGGCAAGGTCGATAATACTAACAGAACCTTCAGGATCGACAAGATAGTCATCACTTGGTTCTCCTTCATTAGCCACTAGTAATTGATTACCATCAGGTGTAAAAGTTAACATGTCTGGTAAAGCACCTACGTTAACTGAGTCTAAAAAGTTACCAGTAGCATCAAAAAATAAAACTTGACCAGGAGCTTGAGTATTTTTATTCTCTACCGCAGCAGCTAAAATACCATTGCTAAAAGCGACACTATTAACACTACCTAAATCAGAATTAATAGTCTCAATTTTAATAGATTTGGTCAGGGATGGTGTAGTCGGATTTTTGAGGTTTAGAATATCAATTTGATTGGCAGATTTGTTGGTAACAAAAATATTTTCAGTTGTTGGATCGTAAGTAGTTATGGCAGAAGCAGCATCGTCATAAATTCCCGTAGAATAAGTTCCGATGGATTTTAGTCTTGAAGCTTTTGCTGGCAGAGCTATTACCCCTAATAATATTAAGGATTGTAGTGATAAATAGCATGTTTTAATTGTTTTCATATTAACCTGACCTTGTCTTAAATTAGGATCTTATTTAGTCGAAATTTTACTTATTTTTTGTAGAATCTACCCTCTTATTTTTTACCAGAAAAATGACTAAAAAATACTTTACATATTTTTTACTCTTTGCTGGCTTTGCTTCATCTAATCCTCATACAATTACAGGCAAATAGTAAAAATAGTTTCAACAATATCGATCTGTAAATTAAGTGTTTCTAAATTTATAAGGTTGTAAATTGTATTTGTTAAGATTTTTATTTGTTTTTTTGTATTTTTATTAAAGACTAAAAAATTGTTGTGGTAATTACATATAATTGGTTTGTATTTTTTTGTATTCTTGGCGAGAAAAGATATTTATGTTGCGGTAATTACGTAAAATTAATAAACACAAAACGAGTATAAACTACTATTAAATCGTTATTATGCTCAACTATATTAGTCATTGGGCATAGTAGCTATTTTGTTATGATCTGATTAACACAAACTTAATGAGAAAAACAGAGTTAGCTTGCATCATTAACCAGAACAAGATTTAATTGAACTTATTATTACTTTTAGCTATTGTTGTCTGTTGACATGTAAATTATTGCTTATTTCGTTTATGATGGGAAGCACTTTGGTAAACAGAAAAAATATCATATTTTTTCAACTGATAAGCAAATTGGTACTTTTAAGTGCCTGTCTTAGTTTAATAAGTTGCCAGGCTCGATCTACTTCTACTACTGAACCTGTAGAGACTCAAACTAATCAATCTACTAAAACCATTGTTATTGGAGATATTTCCAACAATCCAGCCAAGAAAATTGCTCGTTATCAGCCTATGGCAGATTATTTAGCCAGTAATTTAAGTGAATTTGGAATTGGACGAGGAGAAGTAAAAGTTGCTTCTGATTTAGCAACCATGATTGATTGGCTAAAATCGGGTCAAGTAGATATTTACTTCGACAGTCCTTATCCGTCCATGATAGTAGGCGATCGCTCTGGTTCAACACCCATATTGCGTCGTTGGAAAGGTGGTCAATCAGACTATTATGGAGTCTTTTTTGCCATGAATAGTAGTGGAATAAAAACCCTAGCCGATCTTAAAGGTAAAGTTGTTGCTTTTGACGAACCCTATTCTACTTCTGGTTATTTTTTACCCTTAGTAAAATTAATAGAGTCAGGTTTTAAAGTAGTAGAAACCACATTTAGCAATACAAACATATCACAAGAGCAGATTGGTTATGTTTTTACCGATGATGATGAAAATACGATTCAATGGGTAATTAGCGGTAAAGTAGATGCTGGAGTAGTCGATCTCGAAACTTTTGAGGAAATTCCCTCACAAAGTCGTATAGAAATCAAAATTTTGGCAAAAACAAAAACTGTCCCTAGACAAATGGTCTCAATCAGAAAAGACCTCGATCCTGAACTTAGAGAAACAATTCAGACACTTCTCCTCAATATGGATCAAAATGAAGAGAGCAAACAAGTACTAACTAAATTTGAAAACACTGCTAAATTTGATGATTTTCCGACTCAACAAAGTATTGACGAAATTCGACGACTATACGAACTAATTCCTGCCAAATAGTTTCATGACTCTGTTGCAATACAGAAAAGATTCTTTAGCTAGTAAGCTCACCCTGGCAATTACCACCCTAGTTGTAGGCGTAGTTGCCAGTGTGACTATGCTCTCTTTATATAGAGAACAACAAGCTTTCCGCCGAGAATTAGAACAACAAGCACAGCTTTTACTCGATGCGCTCTCAGTGACTACCGCAGATGCTCTATATCTCTTAGATGCTGATTTTTTAGAAGAGATTATGGAGCAACTAGGAGAAGAGCAAGTTCTTGCTGCTGGTCGTATTTATGGTCAAGAAGGAAGAATAATTGCTGATGCTTATAGTAACTCAGTCCTTGTCTATGGTCTCAAACCAGACCCTTTTGGTCAAGAGCTATTACGCCATGATAATACTGTATTTAGATGGCAATCTCATCAGTTGCTGGCAGGAAAAGCCATCATTCTAGGTAATCAGCGTTTAGGTGCAGTTAGTATTGGTTTATCTACCGAACCTTTAAAAGCGAAGATAGCAGCAGTTCGCAACCAAGGAATTACGATTGCTATAGTTGCTTCGGCGGGAGGAACATTTTTAGCTTTGTTGTTGAGTCGATCGATCACCGATCCTCTGAAGCAAATGATCAAGGCAACTACTAGTGTAGCTAATGGTAATCTCAATCAAAGAATTATCGTTAATAGCAATGATGAGTTAGCAGACTTAGCAGATGCTTTTAACTCAATGACATCTCAACTGAAGGGATTAATTGCTAATTTGGAACAACAAGCCGAAAATCTGCGAGAAAGCGAAACAAAAAATAGAGCCTTACTGAATGCCATTCCCGATTTAATGTGGCGGTTACAAGAAGATGGAACCTTGATAGATTGTCAAGTAACTAGAGAAAACCATTGTACGCCTTTCACCTTTAACTTATTGGGTAAAACTATTAGAGAAATATTACCTCCAGAAGTAGCTCAACAATTTTTAGCCTGTGTTGAGAAGGCTATCAGCACCAATAGAGTTCAAATCTTAGAATATAAATTATTAATTAGGAATCAACAACGATATTTTGAAGCCAGAATAGTAGTTAGTGGCAAAAATGAAGTGCTGGCGATTATTAGAGATATTACTGAAAATAAGTTAGCAGAGCAAGAGTTGACTAAAGCCAAGGAAGCTGCCGAAGCTGCTAGTATTGCTAAAAGTAGGTTTCTGGCGAATATGAGTCATGAATTGAGAACTCCTCTCAATGGTATTTTAGGGTTAAGTGAACTCTTGCGAGTTGATGCCATTGAATATGGATATCAAGATTTTGTCCCTGACTTACATCAAATTAATAAATCTGGTTTACACTTACTAGCTTTAATTGAAGATATTTTGGATATCTCTAAAATTGAAGCTGGAAAGATGACTCTGTCTCTAGATAAATTTCAGCTTCAGTCACTAGTTATGGAAGTAAGCCAAATAGTTCGTCCTACGGTAAGAAATAATGGCAATGTACTTAAAATCAGCAATTTAAATGGCTTAGGCATAATAATTGGCGATCGCCAGCGCATCAAACAAATAATGTTAAATTTACTTAGTAACGCTACTAAATTTACCCATAATGGTACTATCTCTCTAACTATTAATCGTGTTGCTCAGACTTCTTTAGCTAAAACGATTGAGAAATATCAATCCTCTGTAGATAAAGTTCAATTAGCAAAGAAGAGTAAGGACTATAATCTTAACCATCAATCTCAGGAATGGGTAGTTTTCCAAATTAAAGATACAGGAATTGGTATGAGTTCTGAGCAGATTCAACTAATTTTTCAGCCTTTTATGCAAGCAGATGATAGTACTACCAAAAAATATGGGGGTACTGGTTTAGGACTGGCTATTTGTAAAAACTTCTGTCAAATGATGGGAGGTAACATCATGGTAAATAGTGAATTAGGTAAAGGTTCAACTTTTACTTTTTGGCTGCCCACAGTTTTAAAAATAAATAAAAGAAAATCGGTAAATAGCTAGGAAATGTTGATAGGCAACTATAATTTCTTACAGAAAAGATTAACTAAATTTTGCTAGCCTAAAATATGCGTCCTAATGCTAATAAAACACCTTCTGTTACTAGGTGGCAAGAATTACATCGCCTTAGACTGCCTACTGTTAATCAGTTGGATAATATTAAAGCTCATCTAGACATAGTCTTATTAGCTTTAGAATCGATCGCCGATATCAGTTCTGAGGCAATGCTATCAGCAGCAAAAGAACTGAATCTAGAGTCAGTCTTAGTCGATAGGGTAGCATTGTGGAGATTGCGTCAATCTAATCCTTTGCGTAAAAGTTCTGGAGGAAGAAAAAAACTAGACGTAGAAGAAGCACGCTCTTTAGTCTTAATTATTTGCTATTTGGCAAAACAAAATCAAGAATTACTTCGTCGTGCAGTTAGTCTCTTAGAGCAAGTTACCCAACAGCAACAAGAACCTCATCATACTGCTTTGCTAGGAGAGTATCTTGATAAGTTTATTAATACCTATCAAGAGCGTATGGAAATAGAAGCACAAACCACACCAGAAAAATTATCTCACTTAGCTCTTAAACTATTGATTGATTTATTGTTTTACAGTGGTAATAATGGTCATCGTCTATTGTGGTTGGCAATACTCGATCGATCTCAGCAATAATTATTTTATTTATTTATTTGTTTTAATTAATAATTTTCTATGTTAGTTACTCGTCGTTTTACTCCTCCTACTTGTACTCTAGAAATAGAGGCAAATAGTTCTGCCTTATCTCGCTGGACAAAACAGAAAGCAATTAAAACTATCCACTTTCAACTTAGTTTTGACGATCCTCGCTTAACAGAAGAACAACAAGTCACCATCAAAGGCGATCGAACTCAATTAGAGCAACTATATCAAGCAGTTAGTACTTATATAAAAAATTTTTTGCAGAAGTCTTCCTGGGAAGAAATAGTATCTCCATCTCAGCCGTCTACTATGGTTGCTACTACTCAACCATACCTAAAACCTCAAGGGTTAGTTGCTCATGAGTTGTTTTTAGGTTCTTTGAAAGATAGTAAATCTGGAGATAAAATTCAACTCAATACAGTCCAATTATTCGATTTAGTTACTGCTTTAGAAGATTATCAAGTAGAAATAGCTGCCATACCTAATCTTAATGCTTCTAATCGCAAAAAGTTCCCCTTATGGGGTACTGCCGTAGCATCTATAGTTTTAGTTGCAGGATTAGCTACTCTAGGTTTCAACCTATTTACCCGAACATCTACCAATCTTCAATCTGCTTCTTCCCTACAAGATTCAGCCTCCAATAAACCTACCGTTAATCAAAATGATGTTATTCCTCCCCAAGTAAAGAAATCTCCTCAACCACCAGAAACTGAACGGCAACTGCAAAATCCTCTTTCCTCAGAAGAAAAATTACCCCCACCACCACCAGTAGATTTGCCCAAACCCCCTCCTGCAAATGTTCCAGATTTCTCTAAATATCCCTTACCAAAACCAAATATTGAGCCGAGAGTAGCGAAAAACACACCTAGTAAACCTTCTCCTTTACCTTCAGAACCAGAGCTTACTCTCAACTCAAAACGAGAAGATATACTCATACCAGATGTCCCACCTCTTTCCACATCACTCCTCCCCACAGAAGAAGAAATTATTAATGATTCTATAGCCAAAGCAAATCAAGCAGACAATGAGGATAATCTTGAGCAAGAACAATCTTTCCAGTCATTAGAACCAGAAGAATCTGATAGTACTCCGCAGTTAAAAGAAGTAGAAAAGTATTTCCAGCAGCAATGGCAACCACCAGCAGAATTAAAACAAACTATTGAATATCGTTTAGTAATTGGTTCGGATGGCTCAATTGCCAGAATTACGCCTATTGGTAAAGCTTCAGAAATATTTATCGATCGTACTAATATTCCTTTAATGGGGGAATCTTTTGTTTCTCCCAGTTCTAATAAAGGCAATCAGACTATTCGCCTATTATTAAGTCCCGATGGGGAAGTAAAAACTTTTTTAGAAAATAAATAACACATACAATACCAACTGTAATGCCTATTTTTGTCAAAATTGAAGAAGGGATTGTCAACAAGCAGACTTTCGATCGATATGTACCTGCTCATAAAGAGTATATTCGCCAATTAATTATCAAAGGACACAAAGCTCGCTCTGGCTATTGGAAAGAATTAGGGGGGGGAATGCTGATTTTTGAAGCATCTTCTTTAGATGAAGCCAAAGCGATTGTTGCACAAGATCCATTAATTAAAAACAACTGTGTTACCTATCAACTTCATGAATGGTGTGTTGTGGTGGAATAAATTGTGCTTGATTTGCGCCAATAAGGTTTGAAACTTTTAAATCTCAGATTGATATTGTTGCGGTTGTGTTCTTTCTTCAACGTGAGTTCGATGAAAATTTTTAGAACCAAGAGAAAGCTGAGACCTATGCTAAAAGTAGTGTTTTAAGGTCTCAGCTATGGAATTAAAATCTCGTCTCGATCTTAGCGAAATTTTTTGTGATGTAGATGATTTCTACAACAGTTTTGAAAAACACTGTCGTGACCTACCTCAATTAACGGCGATCACGCAGTGCCAGCTTCGCTGATCGCTGGTGAAAAAAGATCTAGTTCTCGTCTGAGTTTGAGTGAAGTGATGACGATTGTCATTGCCTTTCATGGTAGTGGTTATCGAACATTCAAGGAATTCTCTACTCTACAAGTGAGACCTCACGGGAAAAAAGCTTTTCCCTCTCTGGTTAGCTACAATCGTTTTGTCGAGCTAATGCCTTGGTCGATGATGCTTTTATGTTGCTTCTTACAGACAAGAAAAGGAGAAGTTACAGGAATTAGCTTCATCGATTCGACTCCGATAGAGGTATGTTGTCCCAGTCGCAGTCGCTCACATCGTGTCTTTGAAGGATTAGTAGGATGGGGCAAAAATTCTGTGGGTTGGCATTATGGCTTTAAGCTACATCTAATTATTAATGACAAAGGAGAACTACTAGCTTTTAAGTTGACTCCTGGGAATACTAGACCTATGCGCAAAAGTCTTAATTAAACGGTTAGGAAAGACCAGGAGGACAAGGAAGAACAGGAGGACAAGGAAGACATTTTCTACCTTGTCTACCTTGTCTACCCACTCTCCCTCTCTTGGTCGGCTTGCTCTCGGTGAGGAAACCTCACCGAGTTCCGACCG
>JAAUYH010108212.1_pt1 | contig 21949 bp, 14 predicted proteins | sample 7278061 | NCBI WGS metagenome assembly JAAUYH01 (sample SAMN14350203, study PRJNA611818) | marine sediment metagenome | isolation source: surface marine sediment (0.6m) | place: French Polynesia: Moorea | collected 2018-08 | reverse complement strand
GCAGGTCGAAGACCATCCGGCTGGTGAAATATGTGCCCACCATATAGCCGCCGGTGGTGTGCAAAATGCCCTTGGGCTTGCCGGTAGTGCCGCTGGTGTAGAGCATGAACAGCGGATGCTCAGCGTCGAGCACGGCGGCCTCATGTTTGGGCGAGGCCTTGGCCATGAGATCTTGCCAATCGTGATCGCGGCCCTCGGTCCAGGCGATTTGATTTTTGCATCGTTTGACCACCACCACATTGTCTACGTCGCAGCTCTCCAGGGCCTTATCGACGTTTTCTTTGAGCGCGACCACTTTGCCCCGGCGCCAGCCGCCGTCGGCGGTAATCACGGTGCGCACGCCGGCATCGCGCACCCGGTCGGACAGCGCCTCAGCGGAAAATCCACCAAAAACCACCGAGTGCGGAGCGCCAATGCGGGCACACGCCAACATGGTGATCACGGCTTCGGGAATCAGCGGCATGTAGATAGCGACGCGATCGCCGCTCTTGACCCCTAAGCCCTCAAGTGCGTTGGCAAATTTGCATACCTCTCGGTGCAGCTGATGATAGGTCAATACCCGCTTGTCGCCGGGCTCACCTTCCCACACCAGGGCGGCTTTGTTATGACGCGGGGTGCCGAGATGGCGGTCAAGGCAATTGTACGACACGTTGGTCTTGGCCCCGAGGAACCACTTGGCATCGGGCAAGTTCCATTCGAGTACTTGATTCCAGAGCTCGAACCAGTGCAGCTCTTTGGCCACCTCGGCCCAGAAGGTTTCGGGATCTTCCTTGGCCCGTTGATACAGGGCCTCATATTCCTCGATGCTGCCCACCCGCGCCTGCTGGGAAAACTCTGCGGCAGGCTCGAATACGCGCTTCTCGTGCAAGATGCTTTCGATTTCGGACATGTGCTTCTCTTGGGTGCAAAGTGAGTCGTCTCAGGCTCGTCGCCGTGGTGTGCGGGCCTGAATGCGCCGAGAATCGTACGCTACTTTGGGTCATTGGGACACCGTTGCGACCAAGTAGTCGGCCAGCAGTCGCGCCGATGGCCCCAGGCGCTCGGCGTGGACCAAGTAGACATCGAGGGGGTTTGTGCGATGATGGGGCAAGATGCGCACGAGCTCGCCAGCGGCCAGACGGGGCCGGGCGTCGTAGCCCGACAATCGGGCGATGCCCTCGCCCGCGAGCACCAGCGCCAGCCGCGATGCCGCGCTGTTGGTGCGTATGGTGCCCGAGACTGCGACGGTATGTTGCCCGTCGTCGCTCTCCAATTGAATGCGGCGCAGGCTGCGGGGATACAGGACCCAGCGGTGGTCGGCCAGTTCCGCGGCCTCGCGGGGCTCGCCGTAGCGCTTGAGATACGATGGGGCGGCACATAAAAAGGTCTCGTCGCTCAGCAGGCGCCGAGCCCGCAGGCTGGAGTCTTTGAGGGGGCCAGCGCGCACGGCGAGATCGATGCCGCGGGCCACGAGATCGACGTTGCTGTCGGTGAAGAGTAGGTCGAGCTCGATTTCGCGATAACGGCGGCGAAACTCGATGAGGGCCGGCGTGATGTGGAGCTGGCCAAAGTGGTTGGAGCACGTGATCGTCACCCGTCCGCGCGGCTCCTGCTGCATCAATTCGATGCCGGCGAGGGCCGACGATGCCTCGGTCACCATGTTTTCGCAGCGCTCGGCAAAGGCTTCGCCCGCCGGGGTGAGACTCAGGCTGCGGGTGCTGCGCTGGGTTAAGGGCACGCCGAGACGTTCTTCGAGCCGGCGGATCTGATGACTGACGGCGGCGCGGGACACCCCGAGTTCGCGGGCGGCGTCGGCGAAACTGCCCTGGCGGGCGACGGCGGCAAAGACGGCCATGGAGCGCAAATCGTCGAGCATGACGCGAGTGTATCAAACTTATGGCTCAACGCGTCGGCCAACGGGCACGGGATTGTCAAAGAATGTTTGCCAATGTGGCGATCACCTTCGCCCTTCCCCCGCGCGGCCTGTGGAGGCATGATGACGGGCAGAGAGGTTAAACATGACTGTGAAACACGTACTATTCATCCTGACCAATGCCGCCGAAATCGGCCCCCATCGCCGCCAGACTGGCTTTTTCTTTACCGAGGTTGCTCATCCGGTGCACGAGTTTAGCGCCGCCGGTTATGCGGTCGAATTCGCCAGCCTGCAAGGGGGAACCCCGCCGGAAGACGGTTACGACGAAAGTGACCCCCAGGCCAAGGCCTTTCGCGAGAGCTTGGCCTATCGGCGGCTGCAAAATAGTCGCAAGTTGTCCGAGGTGGATGTAACCGCCTACGACGCAATTTTCGTCCCCGGCGGGCTGGGGCCGATGGTGGACATGGCGGAAAATCCGGCCCTGAAGCAGACGATCGCCAAGGCTTATGAGGCCGGTCTCATCGTCGGCGCGGTTTGTCACGGGCCGGTGGCGCTGCTCAACGTCAAGCTGGAAAACGGCGAGAGTCTGCTCAAAGGCAAGACGGTGACAGGGTTTAGCAACGCCGAGGAAAAGGGCTATGCGGCCGAAGATGTGCCCTTTCTGTTGCAGTCGGCGCTCGAAGACCAGGGGGCCAATTATGTCGAGGTCACGCCCTGGGAAGAACACGCCATCACCGACGGCCGTTTGGTCACGGGGCAAAATCCGGCCTCTGCCGGCCTGGTGGCCAAGCAGATGATGACGGCCATGGCGGGCTAAGTGGGGAGAAGAGACCATGAGCGCTGACGCTGCCAATAGAATCGCAGTACTGGCCACGTGGCAGTGCCGCCCCGAGGAGACCGCTTCGGTGATCGAATTGGTCTCTGAGCTGCGCCGTCATAGTCTGAGAGAGAACGGTTGCTTGGGGTATGAGGTCTATCGCCATCACGACGATCCCTGCCGATTCGTTCTCATGGAATGCTATCGCGATGCCGCGGCGCTGGAGGCCCATCGGCAAAGTGAGCATTTTAGCGACTTGGTGCTCGAACGCATTGTGCCCAAGTTGACGGCCCGTTCGGTCGAGCTCTTGTTGCCCACGACAAAGAGCTGATGGCAAAGAGCTAATCCCCTACTATCTGATAGGCTTCGATGAGTGGATATTTGCCGCGATATTTGTCGAGTAACGCCTGCTGGTCCAAGTCCACGTCGGCAAAAAATAGGCCCCCGCGGCTTTTCAATAGGGCGTAGTCCTCGGTGAGGATGTCGACGACGCGGTCCAGACGCGTGCGCGTCCTCGGGGTACACGACTGACCGTGCAAATCATCTTCGATGTCGAGGACGTGGGAGCGGAAGGACTCCAGCACAAACAGATCGCCGAGCGCGTCGGCGTCGGCGAGCGCGCGCCGCCAGCCGTTGATAATCGCCCGGTGAAAGTCCAATACTTCAAGGCTGGCCCTTCGCCGCTCGAGAATTCGGAGCTTGTTCTCGTAGGCGGCGAGGGCCAGTCGTTTTGCCAGCGCGAATTGTGCCAGCGCCCGGCCGCGGCCGGCATGGGCTTCAAGTTCGAGCAGGTGAGCGAAGTAGTTGCGGGTCTCGAAGCGCTCGATGCCGTGAAAGAGCGGCGTGAGCAGGCCATTGCTGTTGTATTCGCGCAATGGGTCGAAGCGGTACATATAGCCGAAGTCGAAGAGCGTGATGCGCTCGCCGTCGTCGATGATATTACCGGGGCATAGATCCCATTCGAAAAAGCCGCCCAACTCCAGCTCGACGATGGCGGCGAATACTTGCGCGAGGGCTCGCTCATCGTAGACGGCGAGTTCGTGACCCGGTATCCACGGCGAGAGGATGATGCCATGGCGCAATGAGGCGTAGACGGTATCGACAATGGCCCGATAACGCGGCCTCACCATGGGGGCTCGGTGCTGCTCCTGTTTGGCGCGATGAAAATCGGCCCGGCGCTGGACTTCGTTCAAGAACGATGTCTGGCCGTCGACGTTGTTGACCAGAATCGGGGCGCGCTGTTTTTTCAGCGTCCATTGACGACCGTCACGCGTGATAGCAAACACATGGGCGGTCAATCCACCGGTAAAGGCCCGGGTTACATAGCCCGCATTGGCGGTGGTGGCCTTGAGGGTTTCAAGGTCAAAGGGGCAGTCGTCGAGGGTGCCGACTTCGAGCTCCTGGCCGCTGCGGAGGAATGCGAGTTGCGCTGCGCGACGTGCTTGTTCTCGACTCATGATCTGCCTCTATCGATTTACTTTCGTCGATCTGCCTCTATCGATCTGCCTTTGGCGCCCGACGTCGTGGTTTGACTCGCATGAGTCGATATAACGCGATGCGCAACCGGAGTTGTTACTTGTCACGTATTCTGGCACATGCCGTGTGATTTGTGAGCTGCGTTGGCAAAACGACCGTTGTATTCGTGTCAACGATCGCTTACATTTAATCCTCGCACTTTGGCGCAGATCCATCCCCTCCGAACTGCCGACATGCCGAAGGGGGCGGGATCTCCGTCGCCATTCCCACTCGCCGCCTGCGCGCGGTCAATGTTGTACGCGGCGCTGGACTGCGTGCAGAGAGGGCTTCGCCGATGAACAAATTTCAACCCCTTCGCCCACCCACTCGGCCCGCTGCCGCTGCGTTGGACGAACGCGATCACGCGATCGCCGACGACGGCATTGCCGGTGTTTTGATAGAAGCCAATGGGGACGCTGCCGGGAACACGCTTGAGGACGTTGCTGGCGAAATTGTTGGTGAGGTCCCGCCGGACGAGGTCTATAGCTACGACGATATCGGCGACGACGGCGACGAATCCAGCGACTTCTATCACGCGGCGACCATTGTCGATGTGGGCTCGCTCATGGCCCACGGCGATGGCGATGCCGCGATCGAACACGACGGCGAGTTGGTGCCGCAGAACAAATTGAACAAGCCGTCTGTGACCAAAATTACGGCCCGCGGCATGCCGCCGATGCAGTTGCCGGGACCTCGGATGCCGGAAACCCTACCGCCGGAAACCCTACCGCCGGAAACCCTGCCCGAGGTCTTGCCAGAGCGGTCGCCGCAGCATTTGTCGCCGAGCGGGGTGAGGGCGGCCGGTTCGCGACCGATTACCAGCCCGGTTCACGGCTCGGGCATGGCGCCGATGAAGCCAACGATGAAACCGCCGATGCAGCCGATGGGCATGCGGCCCTTGGGCACCCAGCTGTCGGGAAAGGCGCAGGCCGACAAGAAGCAGGCCAGTGTGGGGGCGGCCGCGGTGGCAAAGCCGGCCCCGGTGACAAAACCGGCCCCGGTTGTAAAACCGGCCCCGGTTGCAAAACCGGCCCCGGTTGCAAAACCGGCCCGCATGCCCAAACCCTCCTCGCCGCCCACGAGTGAAGAGCAGCAGGACTTCGCCTCGGAGACCGCCGTCGGCGCTCCCGTGATCTTGCCCGAGGTCGGCACGCAAATCGAACATTACGAGCTCATCCGCGAGCTCGGCCGCGGCGGCATGGGGGCAGTGTATTTGGCCCGCGATTTAAAACTCGGCCGCTTGGTTGCGATCAAGTTTCTCCAGGCCAGCGATCCCGAGATGGCGGCCAGGTTTGTGCTCGAAGCCCGGGTCACCGCGCGTTTTAAGCACGAACACATCGTCACCATCCACGATATTGGTGAGTACGAGGCGCTTTCGTACATGGTGCTGGAGTTCTTGGAAGGCAAGCCGCTGAGCAAGATCATGAAGCCCGGCACCCGGCTCACGGCGAGTCGGGCCGTGGAGCTCATCACTCCCGTGGTTCGGGCCCTGGCCGTCGCTCACCAGCACAACATTGTCCATCGCGACCTCAAGCCCGACAATATTTACGTGACCGATACTGGCACGGTCAAAGTGCTCGACTTTGGCATTGCCAAGCTCAAGGGCCTCGACGGCGGCATCGGCGATAGGGTGCCGCCGTCGCGTTCGAGCCCTGTCGGGGATGACGCTGTCGGGGGCGACGCTGCCAGCGAGCAAAGCATCGAAGCCCTCGACAACCTGAGCAACACCCACGAATTGACCAAAAAAGGCGCGCTGCTGGGAACTCTGCCCTATATGTCGCCCGAGCAATGGGGCGTAGGCGAGGTCGATCATCGCTCCGACATCTGGGCCGTGGGCATTATTATGTTCCGCATGCTGACCGGCCGCCATCCCCTGGCGCCCCTCCGCGGTTGGCAGCTGAGCGCCACCGCCGATATGGCGACCCCCATGCCGCGGCTGGACGATGCCGGGGTCCAGGTGGGCAGCGATATCCCCGACGAATTGGCAGCCATTATCCATACGTGCTTGGTCAAAGACCCCGCGGGGCGCTTTGCCAGCGCGGGTGAGCTACTCGAAGCGCTCGAGCGGCTGGCACCGGGCCGGCAGACCCGTCACTACGATCTGGCCACTGACGTGAGCCCGTATGCGGGCATGAGTGCGTTCCAAGAATCCGACGCCGAGCGTTTTTACGGCCGTGGTCCCGAGATTGCCGCCATGGTGAACCGGCTCGGCGATCGACCCCTAGTCGGCGTGGTTGGGCCCTCGGGGGTGGGCAAGTCGAGCTTTGTCCGCGCCGGTTTGGTCCCCGCGCTCAAGCAGACGGGTGAGGCGTGGGACGTGGTCATGTTGCGCCCGGGGCTGCAACCGCTCGGGGCGTTGGCGCAAGCGCTGGCCCCGATGGTGGGCGGGGCCACGACCACGACGGTGGCCGAAGATATTGCCGCGCAGCACGATATCGTTCGCCGTTTGCACACCGAGCCCGGCTATCTCGGCGCGGTGTTGCGCAGCCGGGCCCGCCGCGAGCAGCGCCGGGTCTTGCTGTTTGTCGATCAATTCGAAGAGCTCTACACCATGGTGGCCGATCAGGGCCAGCGCATGGCCTTTACCCGCTGCTTGGCGGCGGTGGCCGATGATGTGACCTCCCCCTTGCGGGTGGTGGTATCGCTGCGCTCCGATTTTCTGCACTACGTGGGCGAGGACCGGCGCTTTATGTCGGAATTGACCCGCGGTCTATTTTTGCTCAGCCCTCCAGCGCGCGACGGTTTGCAGGCCGCCCTGGTGCAGCCGGGCAAAATGGCCGGCTACGAATTCGAAGATTCGGCCATGGTCGCGGAGATGATGGACCATCTCGAAAACAGCCCCGGGGCGCTGCCGCTGTTGCAATTTAGCGCCAGCAAGCTGTGGGAGTTGCGCGACCGCGATCGCAAGCTCTTCACCCGCGTGAGCTACAAGCAGATGGGGGGTGTGGCCGGCGCTATGGCCAGTCACGCCGATGCGGTGGTGGGCAAGTTGCCGCCGCAGAGTCGGTCCTTGGTGCGGCAGATATTTTTGCGCTTGATTACGCCAGAGCGCACCCGCGCGATTGTCCCCATCGCCGAGTTGCATCAGTTATCGGCGCGGCCGGTAGACGTGCAGCAGTTGGTCGATCACTTGGTGCAGGCGCGGCTCCTAGTCATGCAATCCAACGAAGACACCGGCGTGCGCGCGGGATTAGCGTCGGGACAGTCGATGGGGCCGTCGGTGGAGATCGTGCACGAATCGCTGATTCCGAGCTGGCCGCGGCTCAAGCGCTGGCTCGACGAGAACCAAGACGATGCAGTGTTCCTAGCCCAGCTGCGCGATGCGGCCAAGCAGTGGCGCGTCAAGGGCCGGCCGAACGGACTTCTGTGGCGCGGCGACGCCATTGAGGAAGCGCGGCGCTGGCGGGCGCGCTATCAGGGCTCGCTCGATCAGTCGCAAGAAGCCTATCTGAATGCGGCCTTTGCCCTGGCCGATCGCGCGACGCGGCGGCGACGGTTGGCGATCAGTGCGGCCATGGTGAGTTTGATTATGATTGCCATGGCGGCGACGGTGGCCTTTTTATGGGTGCGCCAGGCTGAGGGCATTGCCCAAGATCAGCGCGTGGTGGCCGATCGCGAAGCGGCGGCAGCGCGCTCGGCCGAGCAGCAGGCGATGGAGCGCTACGACCAGTTGGTGGCAGAGATCGAGGCGCGCGAGAGCGCCGAGGCCCAGGCGCAGACCCAAGAGCAGCGCGCAGTCAAGGCCGAGGGCGATATAGAGGTGTATATCGAGAAATTGGAGCTCAGCAATGGCGAGCTCAAAGAGGCGCTGGAACGGGCTATGAAGGCGCGCAAGCGCGAGCGTCGGGCCAGGCGCAAAGCGGTGGCCAACGAGAGCGAGGCCACGCAGGCCAAGACCGAGGCCGAAAAGGCCAATCGGGCCTTGCAGCGGGCCCTCAATGACGAAAAGCAGCGCATCCAAGAGCTGGAAGAGCAGCTCGGTAGTCCGTTTGTCAAAACGCTCATCGAATAGTCGCGCCTGCGCGATCCGGCTGCGTATGAGTCGATACAACGTTATGCCACGACGAGGCAAGGAGCTATGAAGGGATCATTTCTACTCGGCCTGCTGGGAGGGATGTGTATCTCGGTGATGGCGAGCGCCATTGGGGATACGCGGGCATGGGCGCAAGGAGCGGCGCAAGGAGCGGCGCAAGGAGCGGCGCAAGATGTATCGCAAGACACATCTGCGCTGCTAACGAGCGACAGCGACAGCGACATGGACATGGGCGATACCGCAGACGCGGTCGGCAATGACGCGATGGACGAGAGCGCGGACAGCGCCCAAGGCGATGGCCAAGGCCAAAGCAATGGTCACACGAGCAATCCATGGAGCGAGGGCGTGAGCAAGGCCGATATCGCGGCGGCCAAGGAGCTCTTTGCCGAGGGCAACGAGCATTTGGCCGATTCGCTATTTGTCAAAGCCGCCGAGCGCTATCGCAGCGCGATCGAGCATTGGCAGCACCCGGCCATCTACTTCAATCTGGCGCTGGCGCTCATGAATCTGGACCAGCCGGTGGCGGTCTACGAGGCCCTAGAAAAGGCCATGGAGCATGGCAGTAAGCCCATCGACGAGCAAAAGTACCGCCGGGCCCAAGAGTATCAGAACCTGATCTCGGCACAAGTGGCGTGGATTACTGTGGCCAGCGACGAAGACGGTGCCCAGGTGAGCTTGGATGGGCAGGTGCTCTTTGTCGGGCCGGGGAGCAAGCGGGTATTGGTGCGCAAGGGCGAGCATTATGTCGGTGCCACCAAGACTGGCTATGTGCCGGTCAACAAGGCCCACGTGCTCGATGGCCGCGACGATGTGCGCGTCGATCTGTCGATGTATACCGTGGAAGAGCTCACGCGTTATCGGCGGCGTTGGTCGCTATGGGCGCCCTGGACCACGACCACGCTCGGGGTACTGTTGGTGGGCAGTGCGGGCTTTTTGCATTGGTCGTCGCACGATGGCTTTTCCGAATTCGACCGCCGGGTCGAGGAGTGTTCGATCGCGGCCGGCGGCAGCATGCAGTGCGATTTGGATGTGAATCCCGATATACGCGATGTGCGCGACCGCGCGCGGCTTGAGCAGAACTTGGCCATTGGCGCCTATGTGGCCGGTGGCGTGGCCCTGACCACGGGGCTTTTGCTGGTGTACTATAACCGGCTGCAGCCCTATCGGATTACTGCAGAGGAATACGAGCGAGAGGCAGTGATTACGCCGCTTGTGGGCCCCGATGGCGGTGGGGTGCAGGCGACGTGGCGATTCTAGATTCTAACTAGGAGGAGATACCTTGAGATTGACACACGCGCGTGGCACAGTCGCGACGCTGGCGGTGTGGGCGCTATTGCCGATGGCAATGGGGCTGAGCACGGCGAGCTGCGGCGATAGCGAAACCATTGAGTGCGCTAGTGGGCTGATATGCCCGGCGGGCACCGAATGTCCCGGAGACCCATCGGTGCTCGCCTGCATCCAGGATCGTTGCGGCAACGGCAAGGACGATCAGGGCGAGATTTGCGACGACGGCAATTTGTCGAGCGGCGATGGGTGTCGGTCGGATTGCAAGTCGGACGAGCGCTGCGGCAACGGCCAACTCGACTTGGCCGTGGACGAGGAGTGCGACGACGGCAATCGCGAAAACGGCGACGAATGCAGCGAGGTCTGTCGTAGGGAGTTCTGCGGCAATGGCATTGTCGATTTTGCCCTTGGCGAAGTATGCGACGACGGCAATACCAACTCTGCCGACGGCTGCAGTTCCGATTGCACCTCTGACGAGACCTGCGGCAATGACATTGTGGATATTGCCGTGGACGAGGTGTGCGACGATGGCAACAACGTCAACGACGAGGAGTGCAGCGCCGACTGCAAGTCCGATGGCTCGTGTGGCAACGAAATTGTCGATTTGGTCACGGGCGAGGTATGCGACGACGGCAATAATATATCCGGAGATGGCTGCAGCTCCGACTGTAAGTCGGAAGAAGGCTGCGGCAACGCAATCACCGACATCTTCGAGGTCTGCGATGACGGCAATAATGATTCCGGCGATGGCTGCAGCGGTGATTGTCTATCGACCGAACTATGCGGCAACGGCTATCTGGACTTGGTTAAGGACGAGGTATGCGACGACGGCAACAATGCAGATGCAGACGGTTGCGCCGCCAATTGTCTATCGGACGAGACCTGCGGCAACGGCGTGGTCGACGAAGCCGTGGGCGAAGCTTGCGATGACAGCAACACCCTGGATGGAGACAGTTGCCGCTTCAATTGCCTGTCTGGCGCCGGTTGCGGCAATGGCGTGCTCGAAGTGAACGAGCAATGCGATGATGGCAATCAGGATAATAGCGACGAATGCGTGATCCTCGAAGAGGTGCTTTGCCGGGTGGCTCGCTGCGGCGATGGTTTTGTGCAGACGGGCATTGAGTCTTGCGATGGCGATGGCGATGGCAATGGCGGGGAGACCGATGTTTGCGACCTCGACTGCACGCCGCGAGTGTGCGGTGACGGCGTGGTCAACGCCAGTGCCGGAGAGGAATGTGATGTGGTTGATGCGGCCAATGCGGAGAATTGCGACGCCGACTGCAGCTTTGCCGAGTGCGGTGATGGGTTTCTCAATCCGGCCGCAGGTGAAGAATGTGACAACGGCGATGACAATGCCGATGCGGCTGATGCTTGCCGCATCGCTTGTAAGCTGCCGGTGTGCGGGGACGATATCATCGATACCGAGGCCGGTGAGACATGTGACGATGGCGGTACTTCGGCCAACGATGGCTGTGGCCCCACATGCCAAATCGAAGAATGCGGCGACGGCATCGTACAGGCGGCCCTCGGCGAAGAATGCGATGACGGCGGGAGGTCGAGCAATGATGGTTGCGATAGCGATTGCAAAGAAGAGTTTTGTGGCGACGAGATAGTGCAGAGCGGCCTCAACGAGGAATGCGACGAGGGGGCGCTGGTTGAGAGCAGTGCTACCTGCGATATCAACTGCACCTTGCCGGTATGTGGGGACGGTATTTTCAACCCCGCGGCGGGCGAAGCCTGCGACAATGGCCGCGCGCTCAATAGTGATACGGAGCCGAATGCGTGCCGCAGCAATTGCGTAGACCCCTTTTGTGGCGACGGGGTGGTCGATAGTGTCAATAGCGAGACCTGCGATCCCGCTGATGGCAGTCCCGGTGCGCCCGATAACTGCCGCCAAGGTGTAGACGAGTGCACCTTCTGTGGCGATGGCGTGGTCAATGCTGACAGCGCAGAGACGTGTGACCCCGGCGATGCTGGGGCTCCTGCGGACTGTCGCGCCGAGTGCACGTTCTGCGGCGATAATACGGTCGATGCAGAAGAGGAGTGCGATGATGGGGCGGGCAACAGCGATGACGCGCCGGACGCCTGCCGTACAAGTTGCCTCAATGCCTTTTGCGGTGATGGGGTGGTGGACACTGGCAATGATGAGACTTGTGATCCCGCCGATGACAGTCCCGGTGCGCCCGATAACTGCCGCGAAGGTGCAGGCGAGTGCACGTTCTGCGGCGACGGCGAGATTAATGGCGGCGAAGCGTGCGATGATGGGGCGGGAAATAGCGATGAAGCGTCGGATGCCTGCCGTACAAGTTGTGTCAACGCTTTTTGCGGTGACGGAGTGGTGGACACTGGTCGCGATGAGACCTGCGATCCCGCCGACCCGGGAGCGCCCGCCAACTGTCGCGATACGGCGTGTAATTTCTGCGGCGATGGCGTAACCGACTTCGCTGAAGGCGAGGAATGCGATCCGCCAGGGGGCACGTGCTCAGACAATTGCACGTCAGATCTATAAGCGTTCGGCGCTCTGGACGATAAATACATCCCCCGACAGCCACAGGCGACGGGACGCGCTACGGCGTGGCCGTGTCTGCCTGTGCGCTCAATTGCTTGCCGAGTGCAAGCACTTCACGAATGAAAACCGCGAAATCATCGCGTCGCGAACGGTGATTGGTGATCGCGACCCGCAGGGCAAAGCGTCCATGGCGCACGGTGCTCGAAGGTACCGCGACGCCAGTTTCCTGAACGCGCAAGAGAATCTCGCGGTTCAGGGCATTGAGCGCAGGCTCGTCCGCAAAAGGGACGACATAGCGGAAGCAGACTATATTGAGCGGCACGGGGGCCAAGAGCTCTAGGTTTGGTTCCGCCTCTATCAGTTGCGCCAAGTAGCCGGCCTGGGCCACATTTTGTTCGATGACGCGGCCGATGCGGTCGATGCCATGGGTCTGTAGCGACATCCACACCTTGAGGGCGCGAAATCCGCGACTGAGTTGGATGCCGATATCCGCCAAGTCGAGGGCGGCCGGTTGGACGCCGCGGCCCGGCGACGTGAGATAGCTGGCCTGGGTCTCAAACGCAGCCCGATGGGTGGCGCCATCGCGCACCAGGGTGCATCCGACTTCGTAGGGCAAATAGCCCCACTTGTGCATGTCGAATGCCAGCGAATCGGCTCGATCCAAGCCTCGCAGGCGGGGCCTGATCTGCGGGTTGAGCACAGCCAGGGCGCCAAACGCGCCATCCACGTGCAGCCACAGCGATTCTGCCGCACATACATCGGCGAGTGCTTCGAGGTTGTCGATTGCGCCGATATCAACGGTGCCGGCATTGGCGACCACGCAGATGGCGCGCTCGCCACGGTCGCGATCGGCGCGAATGGCACGTTGCAGTGCCGCGATATCGATACGACCATGCCGATCACAGGCCACGCGGCGAAATCCCTGCCGTCCCAGGCCGATTACGTCGCAGCATTTCTCGGCCCAGCTGTGGGTTTCTTCTGAGCCGTACACCCGCATGCGCGGCCGATTCTCGCCAGCAACACCGAAGCGGCGCACGTCAAATCCGGCCATTGCGTGGCGGGCCACCACCAGGCCGGTTAGATTGGCGACGGTGCCGCCGCTGACCAGCAGTCCACTCGATGAGGCGGGAAAGCCCATCAATTCAATCAGCCAGGCGATCACCTGCCGCTCCACGGCTGATGCACTTTGGTCGTAGCCGGCCAGGTGGGGATTCATTGCCGACGCCAACATATCGGCGACCACGGCGTCGGGGGTGCCATTGCCCATCACCCAGCCCCAAAAGCGCGGATGGCCGTTGCCGGTGGGGTAGGGCAGCACCGCGCGTCGGAAGCGCTCGAAAACCTCGGCCAATTCAGTGGGCGCGCGGGGCACGGGCTGGGCAATCTCGGCGCGGGCTTCAGGGGGGAGAGGGCGCCATGGCGGCCGTTCGGCGATCGAGCGCATGTGTTCAATGGCCTCGTCGAGGGCTCGGTGGGCGACTTGGGCAAAGGCGTCCCAATTGCTGGGGTCGAGAGAAATCTCCTCGATGGGCGTTATGGGATGTGGCGTACGAAGATGCTGAGCGTCTTTCATTGGGACTCCGGTCGAATGGGTCGTGAACACAATGACTGTAGCCTGCCCATGCGATGCGGTCTTGGACGGAGCCAACCTCGGTAGAACAGAAGCAACCCGCGCGATCGCGAATCTGACGATTGCGTCGCTCCAGCAGGTAGGGCACGCTAACCGGCGAGATGAAGCCATTTGCCCCGGTTCCCGTATCAGACGTCGAGCTCGTGCAGGAAATGCAGCTGGGCGAGCTTAGGTTTACGGAGTCGTGGCATGCGCCGAGTTCGATCATTGCGCGACATGCCCATCGCCGGGCCACGTTGACCATTTTGGCCGATGGCGCGTTCGAGGAGCGGTATCGATTTCGCCGCAATCTGCACTGCGATGCGCCGGCCATCCATATTCGCCCTCCCGGAGAGCCACACACCGATCATCTGGGGCCTGCGGGAGCCCACAATCTGGTGTTCGAGATCGATCAGGCCCGAATCGACAGTATCGCCGACTACAGCGACCTATTTGCCGATATTCGCCACTTGCGCCATCGGGACCTCCTCGCCATTGGGCGTCGCATTCAGCGCGAGTTACTGATTGCCGACGCTGCCTCGCCGCTGGCGCTCGAAGGTATGGTGCTCGAACTCATCGGCACGGCCAGTCGTAACCATCGCTGTATCGAGGCGGGGGCTGCTCCCTGGCTCGAACGGGTCTACGAGCTACTCCACGATCGCTTTCGCGAGCAGTCGCTGCGTCTGAGTGAGTTGGCCGCCATTGCCAATGTCCATCCGGTGCATCTGGCGCGGGCCTTTCGCCGTCGTTACGGTATGAGTCCGGGCGAGTATTTGCGGCAGTTGCGGGTAGAGTGGGCGGCGCGGGAAATTCGCGGTACCGAGCGTTTTTTGGCCGAGGTGGCCGCTGCTGCCGGATTTGCCGATCAAAGCCATTTATCGAGGGTGTTTAAGGCCCACTTTGGCGTGACCCCGGGGGCCTGGCGACGACGGCACGCCAACCAATGAGTTTATTGAGCCGCTCATGCAGAGGTTTCGAGCAGCATGCGATGGAGCACCGGCACGGCACGATGAATGTCGGCATCGTCGATCATCATGGCGAAGTTGATGCTGTGCAGCCCGTAGCTAATCATCTCGACGTTGACGCCGGCCTTTGCTACCGCGGCGAGAATCTCGGCCCCGATGCCGGCCTGATTGGCCAAGTTCTGCCCGACGACGACCAAGAGTGTCTTATTGCGCGATACCGAACAAATGCCCAATTGTTCGAATTCCGGCAGGGCCCGCTCTAGGGCCTCTTCGTCGGCGGCCGTCATCGAAATGCTGATTTCGCTGGTCGCCAGCTGGTCTACGACCAGGCCGTGGCGGCCGGCGACCTCAAACACCCGGGCCAAAAATCCCGCCTGGCCAAACATGCGCGTCGAGCGCAAATTCACCACGATTTGCTTCTCTTTATACGCGATGGAGGTCACGGCGCGACTGGTCCCGACGGCGTGATCGTCGATGACGGTTCCGGGATGCTCGGGGCGGTTGGTGTTGAGCACCCGCACCGGCACCCGATTGCGCATCGCGGGCAAGAGCGACGATGGATGTAGCACCCGACTGCCAAAATACGCCAGTTCTGCGGCCTCTTCAAAATGCATCAATGGGATGTTGCGGGCGCCGTCGACAAAGCTCGGATCCGCAGAGAGGACACCGTCGGTATCGCTCCAGATTTGCACTTCGCTGGCCCCCAGCGCCGAGGCGATGAGGGTGGCGGTGAGATCACTGCCATTGCGGCCGACCGTGGTGATTTCGCCGTCGGTGGTGCGACCGGCAAAGCCGGTGATGACGGGAATCTGACCTTCGGGCAGGACGGCGAAATGCGCCCGCATGCGTTCCTCATAGCCGGGCAACGGCCGGGCCCGGCCGAAGTTGCGATCGGTGATAAAGCCGAGCTTCCAGGCGTCATAGGCCCGCGCCTTGAGTCCGTGTTGGGCGAGAAAGGAGGCGATGCAGCGCACGCTCATGCGCTCGCCAAAGCTGGATATAAAATCGAGACTGCGGGGGCTGAGTTCGCGTACCAAGCTGATACCGCGCAGGAGATCGCGGATCTCGCCGTAAAAGGGCGTCAGCAAGTCGGGCTCGCATCCCAGTGAATCCGCTACTGCTTGCTGCCGCGCGATCACGGGCTCGGGATCTAATTGTCCGGCCGCGGCTGCCCGCGCCGCCCCGATCAGGGCGTCGGTCATCCCTTTATGTGCCGAGCATACGACCACTGGGGCTTGCTCCAGGCGCTTGCGTACAATATCCAGGACTTTTTCGATTTGCTCGCGGTTGGCGACCGAGCTGCCGCCGAATTTCATGACAATCATGGCGCTCTCTCTTTTGACCTCTGTGCCATAGCCGGCCGCGCGCGACCGCTTTTGGGGCTCTAACTATGCCCCATCGGTTAATAGTCGCGCCACATCGAGGGCACCATAGGTCAAAATGCCATCGGCGCCCGCACGCTTGAACGCCAACAGACTCTCGAGGAGAACCGCATTCCAGTTGAGCCAATCGCGATCGGCGGCACCGCGCAGCATCGCGTATTCTCCACTCACTTGGTAGACGAACGTAGGCACACCAAAACGGTGTTTGACCCGATAGACGATATCCATATACGGCATGCCGGGTTTGATCATCACCATATCGGCGCCCTCGGCCACGTCGAGGCTGACTTCGCGCTCGGCCTCATCGCCATTGCTGGGATCCATCTGATAGGTGCGTTTATCACCCTGACCAAGGGAGCCTTTGGAGCCCACGGCATCGCGAAACGGTCCGTAGAATGCCGACGCGTACTTGGCGGCATAGGACATGATCTTCACGTTGTCGAACCCTGCTGAATCGAGAGCGTGGCGAATCGCGCCGATGCGTCCGTCCATCATGTCCGAGGGCGCAATGACGTCGCAACCGGCGCGCGCCTGTACCAGCGATTGTTCGCACAACACCTCGACCGTCTCATCATTGACCACGTAGCCGTTGCGCACCAAACCGTCCTGACCCGTCGTAGTATATGGATCGAGAGCGACGTCGCAAATGATGCCGATCTTATCATGATACCGTTCTTTGACCGCACGGACGGCGCGGCATACCAAATTGTCGGGATTGACTGCCTCTTCGCCATCCGGGGTCTTGAGATCGCTATCGGTGGCCGGAAATAGGGCCACTGCCGGGATTCCCATGGCGACCGCTTCGCCAACTGCATCGACGAGTAAATCGACGGATAGACGCTCCACGCCGGGCATAGAGGACACTTGCTCGCGCTTGCCCGTGCCGTCTTGGACAAATAGCGGCCAGATCAGATCGTCCACCGACAGCTGGTTTTCGCGGACCAGGCGCCGGCACCACATATCAGTGCGATTGCGGCGCATACGAACTTTTGGAAATTGAGGCATGTGATGATACTCCTGGTGGGCACCATAACCGGGAACCCGTGTCATTGTCGCGCACCATACTCCAAAGCAAATCTCATAGCCAGACACGCTGCGCTCGAGATATGGCCTCCATGCTGCAGCGCAATATCCGGCCCTTCTCGTGTAATTGGCTGACAGAATTTCTCCAGGCGATTACCGGAGAAAAATGCTGCGTAGCGTCATCTGTTAACATGTTGCGACGCAACATTTTTCTCATCGGAATTGATTGTAATGTGGTATATGTCGAGGAATTCGGCTGATCGAACTGAGATCGGCTCATCTGGACCATGTTTTCCTATCCCTCGCACGAGATGCCCGGCGAAATTGACACAACGCGACGCGTCATAGGCGCCCTCTCGCCCCATCTCCCCGCGTAGCTGTAGCGATGGCTTTCAGGCCCGGCGGGGCCACGATCGATATCCCTTTTCACTGTCAGGCAATTCCCAGGAGCAAACCAAGATGTCTGCAATTACCCCGAAATCCCCCAGTATGTCTCTTTGGGCGGCGGTGGCCGCCATCGTAGTCGCCTTTGTTATAGGCTTTGTCCTATCGCGCACCACGGGCCCGATTGCGCCCGAGGTCGGCGCCAGCTCGGGCGACGGCGCCCAAGCAACCGCGCAAGCGCTGCGCTGGCGGGTTCCCAACGCCTTTGCTGGTACTCTTCCCGGCTTAGGTGACAATGCCTTGTACGTCTCAGAGAGCGTGAAAAATGCTAGCGGTGGGGCGATTTTCCTGGAGATATTCGATCCGGGCAAGGTGGTACCATCGCTTGAGATCACCAACGCGGTTCGGGAAAATAAGATCCAGGCCGGCTACACTTGGCTCGGCTATGATCAGGGAAAGATCCCGTCATCGGCCTTGCTGAGCGCCGTGCCCTTTGGCATGGATCCATGGGAGTACACTGCTTGGTGGTACGAGGGCGAAGGTAAGGCTCTTGGCGAGGAGCTGTACGGCAAAGAGAATATCCACCCCATTCTCTGCGGCATCATCGGGCCAGAGACTGCTGGTTGGTTTAAAAATGAAATCAAATCGCTCGGAGATCTGGAGGGGCTCAAGATTCGCTTTGCCGGTCTCGGTGGCAAAGTGATGCAAGAGGTCGGCGCCTCGGTGACGGTCTTGTCTGGCGGCGAGATCTTCCAAGCCCTGGAAAAGGGCGCCATTGATGCCACTGAGTTCTCCATGCCGGCCATCGATCAGCGCCTTGGCTTCGATAAGATCGCCAAGTACAACTACTTCCCCGGCTGGCACCAGACCTATACCGCCTTCCACTTTGTGGTCAACATAGACGTGTGGAACGGTTTGCCGCCCTCGACGCAGGCCCTTCTCGACATGGCCTGCACCGCGGGCGTGACCCGCAACCTAGCCAAAGGCGAGGCCATTCAGGGCGAAGTCATCGCCTCATTCTCCGACCGCGGGGTATCGGCGGCTCGACTGCCCGAAGAACTCCTGCGCGAATTGCAGAGCACGACGACCCGCGTCCTGGAACAGGAAGCCGCTGGCGATGTGATGTTCAAGAAGATCTACGAATCGCAGAAGGCCTTCTCGGCCGACTATAAACACTGGAAACGGCTGGCCTATCTGCCCCACGACTTCTAGGCTGCGGGAGGGAATTCTACAATGATTGAGCATAAGTCATCGGTCAGCGTCGATCCCGACGTCGATCTTGAAAAATACATCCATCATACGTCTCTGCCGCAGACCAGCATCTCTCTGGCCATCGGCCGCTTTCTCAACGCCATTGGCTCTGCGGTGTCTTGGCTGTGGGTGATCCTGCTGTTGGTCGTGGTGCTGAATGTCGTCTTGCGCTACGTCCTCAGCAAAGGGCTCATCGAGTTCGAAGAGCTGCAGTGGCATTTGTACTCTATCGGCTTCCTCATCGGTCTGTCCTATGCCTACGAGGCCGACGACCACGTGCGCGTGGATCTCTTGCACGATCGCTTTTCCCTGCGCACCCAAGCATGGATCGAGCTCTACGGCATTCTTTTATTGCTGCTGCCGTTTGTCGCTCTGGTGCTGTACTATTCGTGGCCGTTCTTGGTCGAGTCATACGTAAGCGGCGAGCGTTCGTCATCGCCCGGCGGACTGTCGCAACGCTGGATCGTCAAATCGTTCTTGTTTATTTCCTTTGCGCTGTTGGGACTGGCAGCTATTTCGCGGCTTCTGCGGGTGTTTGCCCTTCTCTTTGGTGCTCCGCGTCCCATTCCGGTTGAACGAAAACCAGCGGGCCACAATGAGGGTCTAATTGAGGAGTAGGAGTAGCCGACCATGCCTTTCCACGAGATATTAGCCATTTTGATGTTTGTCCTCTTCATCGCCCTCATCTTCACCGGATTCCCGGTGGCCTGGGTGCTGGGGGGGCTGTCGATCCTCTTCTCTGTCATCGGCATCGTTGCCCACTACGATTTTGGCGTCTATACCGGCGTGAATTGGGATTACACCGCGCTCACGGTAGACCGCATCTGGGAGACGATGCAGAACTGGGTCATGGTGGCACTGCCCATGTTCATATACATGGGCTTGATGCTGGACCGCTCGGGCATTGCCCGTGGCCTCTTGGAGAACTTCTCCAAGCTCTTCGGCCGTGTGCGCGGCGGCATGGCGGTCACCATCGCCCTCATCGGCATCATGCTTGCGGCCTCTACCGGCATTATCGGTGCCTCGGTGGTTCTTTTGTCCCTCTTGGGCATGCCGATCATGATGGAGCGCGGCTATCAAAAAGAGCTGGCCTGCGGCACGGTATGCTCGGTGGGCACCCTGGGAATCTTGATTCCGCCCCGCATCATGCTGGTGCTCATGGCCGACCGTCTGGCCATGTCGGTCGGTGACCTTTTCATGGGCGCACTGATTCCCGGCGTGCTGCTCGGTGCCCTCTACATCGGCTACATCCTCATCAATGCGCTCCTGCGTCCCGATGTGGCCCCGGTGGCCGCCGATGCCGAGCCGGTCAGCTTCGCCCTAGTGCTCCGTGTGCTCTGGGCGGTGATGGCCCCGGCCTTTCTCATTTTTGCCGTGCTCGGCAGTATTTTCTTTGGCGTCGCCACTCCTACCGAGGCCTCGGGCGTGGGCGCATTTTTCGCCACTGTGCTAGCGGCCGTTAACCGCAAGCTCAACATGGAGGTGATCAAGGACGTATTGCGCCAGACCACCCGTACCACCTCGTTTATCTTTGCCATCTTCCTCGGCGCCACCGCGTATTCGCTGGTGCTGCGCGGTCTCGGCGGCGATGAGCTCATCGAACACGCGCTGCGCTCGCTGCCCTTTGGCCCCACCGGCATCGTCATCTGCATCCTGTTTTTCACCTTCCTTTTGGGCTTTTTCCTCGACTGGGTCGAGATTACGCTCATCATCCTGCCGCTCGTGGGACCGGTGGTGCAGGGCCTGGGCTTCGACCTGGTGTGGTTCACGGTGCTCTTCGCCGTATGCTTGCAGACCTCGTTCCTCAGTCCACCTGTGGGATTCGCCCTGTTCTACATGAAAGGTGTGGCTCCCGAGGGCATTACCGTGGGCCATATCTACCGCGGCGTGATTCCCTTCATGTTGCTGCAGCTGTTCGGCCTGGTGCTGGTATTTATCTGGCCGGATCTCGTTACCTGGTTGCCGTCGCAGTCTTACGGTCAATAGCTGCTGGCTATCGCCGATAAAAGTCTCATCCTCCTCGGGCGTTGCTGCTCCTCGGCGCCGTAGGAAAGATTTGAGTTCTCAGCGTGAGTCGGTTTATATAATCGGCCCATGCTGCGACGAGATTTTTTAAAAAGCTTTGGCGCCGCTGTCACGCTGGCCGCATGTGGCGGTCGCGCGGCAACCCAGCGCGCCACCCCAGCCGCCTCAGGCGCGGCCAAGGCCGCCAGGGCGGTGGCCTTTTCCGACCCTACATTTCAGCCGTTGGCCGATGTAGCCCTGGAGACCGCCCGCCAGGCCGGCGCCAGTTACGCCGATATTCGCATCGCCGAATACGGGCGCCAGACCATCTTCACCCGCGAAGACCGCCTGCTATCGGCCAACGATTCCCGCGATCGCGGTTTTGGCGTGCGCGTCATCGTCGATGGCACCTGGGGCTTTGCCGCCAGCGCCCGTGTCGAGACCGACGAAATTGCCCGCGTAACCAAGCAGGCGGTCATGATCGCGCGCATCAACGGCCGGGTGCAGCGCGAGCCGGTGCAGCTCGCGCCCACCGACAGCCATGTCGCGGTGTGGAACACGCCCATTCGCCGCGACCCCTTCAGCGTGCCGCTAGAGGAGAAAGTCGACAAGCTCTTGGGCATCAACGCCGCCGCCCTGGCGGTCTCGGGGGTCAGCTTTTGCTCGTCGCAGATGGACTTTGTGCGCGAGCATAAATTCTTCGCCTCCACCGAGGGCTCGTACATCGAGCAAACCCTGCACCGCTGCAATCCCAGCTTTCGCGTCACCTCGGTAGACCGCAAGCAAAACAGTTTTCAAACCCGCAATGCCTACACCAGTCCCCAGGGGCTCGGCTACGAATACGTAGAGGATTATCCCTGGCTGGAAGACGCCCGCCAAGCTGGCGAGGACGCGATTGCCAAACACACTGCGCCCTCGGTGACCCCCGGCAAGCGCGACCTGATTTTGCACCCCAACAATCTGTGGCTGACCATCCATGAGTCCTTCGGTCATCCCAGCGAACTCGACCGCGCCCTGGGCATGGAGGCCAATTACGCCGGCACCAGCTTCCTCACGGTGGAGAAAATGGGTAATTTTCGACTGGGCAGCGATATCGTGAATTTCATCGGTGAAAAGACCGCTCCCGGCGCGCTGGCCACGTGCGGCTACGACGACGATGGGGTCAAGACCAAGGAATGGCCCATGGTCAAAGACGGTATTTTCGTCGACTATCAGACCACGCGCGATCAGGCTCACCTCATTGGCCATAGCGAATCCCACGGCACCTGCTATGCCCAGAGCTGGAAAGATGTGCCGTTTCAGCGGATGCCCAATATCAATC
>JAAUYH010012725.1_pt1 | contig 21954 bp, 13 predicted proteins | sample 7278061 | NCBI WGS metagenome assembly JAAUYH01 (sample SAMN14350203, study PRJNA611818) | marine sediment metagenome | isolation source: surface marine sediment (0.6m) | place: French Polynesia: Moorea | collected 2018-08 | reverse complement strand
TTTCAGAAACCCGCGCCGAAAGAATACAACGACTTCAATAATGGGGACACCCCTTCCCCCCATGCCACAAACAGACCGTGCCACTTCATTAGCTGCTTGTTTGGAAGCAACATGCGAGGTTCCTCAAACCAAGCAAGCAAACCTTGAAATGTATTAGGTATATTCTTGACTTGATAGTTCTCGCCCTCGCGAAAGGTACTGTATCATGACCCCAACACAACGTGCACCTGGACTCAAAGTCAATTGCGGGACGACATCGTGCAGGACCGCATTTCTACGGCTCTCTAATTTGCTGTGCAGGACGTCGTTTGCAAACTTTATTTGCTATTAGCGCTACCATGGAATGTTCAGTCTTCTACTGGAATGTTCGATGGTGTGCTGTGCCGTCCATGAGAAAAAAAGCAAATGGCGAAACTATGGAGTTTATAAAACAGTTGTACAGTAGCCCATGACTGCTGACCTGTTCGATTGAAGAGACAGCAAGCAATGAGGGCGCGGAATACACCGCGGTGGTTTGCTTCTTCTTCGATCGAATGCGTTGTTGTTTGATGGTCGGGACAGAAAAGGTACAGGACGTGGAGAATCCGAACCAGGATCACTATTCTCGAGCGGTGATCGTGAAATACTGTACTGTACCGTACACTGAACTATCGAAAGGCGTGGCGCGTACTAGTCATGGGTGTCTACAGTAATGAAATGAGACACGACGTCCCAAAGGCGCAGCGGTCAGGAAATGAGTTAAATATGTTAATGTACGTTTTATTGCCCTTCGAAATGCGAAAATCAGCGAGGGACGAATTGCTTGGACCATTTTTCAGGTAACCTTGCACATTGACTGCTCGGCCGAAATGACACGAACGAGAAAACGGAGGCGATGACTTGGAATGCGAAAGATAATCCGAGGTCGCCCACGAGCGCGTTGCATTGCGACGCCTCTTGTCGAACAGCACGTGCTTGCAGTGCGTACGCGTCGGAACGGCGATAGTCGCGTTTCCGTCGTGCGCGTTCGGAGGCATCGGATAACCGTTTCTCCAACTTGCGCAAGTCGTCCATCCGATTTCTGATACGTGATGTGCAGTGGCCGCAGGCACAGAACGTGCTCTGCACTCGGCTGAGCCAGAAGGAGATGGTGCAGAGTGACATGGTGGTGGTGGTGGTGGATTGGGGCGGTGGCGGACTGCGCCGTATTTGTACTAATCAACATAGGGTTCTTGGGGTACTGGACTGTATCCGATCACTGCATTAATTCCATTGGTGTACTGTAGGCCAGGTACAGTACTGTACTGTACTGTACTACAGATTTGGTAGAAGAGGTGGTGTGGATCCCACTGATATTGATGACGTTCCCCGTCGACATGGAAAATACACCCAACTCGATGATGACCGGAACCAAACCGGATGGCGACAAATAGGATGCTTCCTTTATCGGCGTCCAGCTGCGAGGCCGTGAATACAGCATCCGCTTGGAGACGGTTTGTTGAACTTGGTTATCATGCATTCGGCGCTCATCGAAGCAAACGCCGTAGGACAGTTGCACGATGGATGGAACAATGGAACAACGGCAAGCAACGTCGATAATCAACTTCGTTAGGTTAGAGGGAGATAGATAATTTGTACATGTACTTTCGATCGATGAATGAGGTTGTTTCGTGTACAGTACAATGTTGTAATTTCCAACTTCCTCGGTTTTCATGGTGACGAAGCTCACCACAAGAGGTGTTCCGGGGCATCAATTGGGAAGGTTACTGGCATGAACAGAGAAACTGCCCTCCAACCGCCGCTAATGCGCCACCAACAGAACAGGTACAGTTTCCTACGTGTTGGATACATAGGAAACTGTGCCTGTTCGGCCATATAATTTACAGTGAATTATGTCGTACTTGCCAACCCTAAAGTGTGGATCCGAGCTCCTCAATCAACTACAGTAGGGTGCGATCGTAAGAAGGAGCAGGGACCGATCGTCGAGCGAATGCGGGTTACTGTACACCACTGTACAGTACTGTAGATAACATGTTGATTTAGCGGTGCGGAATAGAGATGATATTGTTCTCACATATCTACTACAGTACTTAGGGCAAGTTCGGCAGATTTCTACAACGGAATCTGCAACTTGTTCCGTTTCATCCGCCGTAAAAAGCAGTTACGATGAGCGTTCGGTTGGAACTTGAAGGAGAAGTTCACAAAACTCAAAGCAGCGTGCTCTCATGCGGAGGTCGGAAAACTGTTTCACAGATCCAATTTGGTGTTTCACCCACTTTGGTCGCCCTACCTTCAGTCCGTGGCAGAACTCGGGAATTGTAAAACCAGGTGGGGAATCTCAAACTACTCCAGTGAGCACAGCCTCTCCGTGGATGGCAAACATCTCCGCAGTAGTACTAAATTTGACATTCAATGGATTATATAGGGTTACTGGCGATCAAGTCGATTACTGTGTCTTTAGCAATTCCCACATTGATAAGCGCTGTGCGAAGCGATCGGGACAGCAACACTGTCAATATTCTCTGTATCGAACACCTGAAAGGATGGGCAACCTGGTGAACCGAGTGCAAATGGACACAGAGAGCGCGACAAATCTAGTGATTGATTTTTGCTAGGTGAAGGTAGGAGGTTTCGGGACGCTCGCTAATTACACCGTAAACACGTGCACAGGGCCTACTGATATGAGCAACGCAAGATTTTAAGGGGTTTGAGATACTATACAGTACGCCAAGAATAGGCGATCAGTCACTCAGTGGCGCAATGCGGGGTTAGCGCCATCCTTGCATGCTAGCGCTCTCGATATGACATGACAGATCATCTGCTTTCTCGATGCAAGTCTGCACAACAGAAGTGTTAGGCGTTGTTCGTGCGACTCCGAAAACGAATGCCATGCGCCTTGGTGAAATTCAAATAAATTTGCTTTCGTAATTGTTTTTCAATCGACGATCTGCGTGTTGTACGCAATCGCTTGAGCAGCACCTTAGTTCGCAGTTAAATACGCGGGAGAAACGGCGGTGCGGCGCGTATTGCCTGCGAACGCGCAAGTGCAAGTGCACGATGAGCACAATCGAAGTAGAGAATTGAGGGAGTGCAAATGCGAGGATAGTTGTCATTTGATATGAGAAACTGAATTGCTTGGAGCGTCATTTCGACTTGTCTACCGTACTTGCCTGAACAGTATTCCTGCGAGTGTACGAATGTGTGCAGGTGCATGAAAAGTTATCTACTGCGGGGTTGAGGGAGATCAAAAAAGGATCGCATAAAACGAGAATCATTAAACGTCGAATAACGTTGATCCATTTGAATTATAGTACAGTATCACCCCCGAAACACGCGTCTGTTTTGATTGCGTTTCTTGCCCAAGATGCGCAGCTACATCCATTCTCGCAGATGGATACTGTACAGTACCGCTTAGTGACTTGGTCATGCTTCGGATCTCGGGTTGCGCTCTTCCGTATCGGCAAATGGATCGAGCATAATCTCGAAAGGTCCGCGACGCAAAAAGAAGTTGGACGCGGTTAGCGCCATTCAATACGCAGGCGCTGTTCCAACGCGCATAGTTACGTCATACGCGGGAGAGCGGTTATCAGAATTAAGCGACGATGGGCACAAACCAACGACGAATAAAGTGTCCCTTGCATCCGAGCCGAATACAGCTTGTCGTTGCTTCTACAGTGGTTGCCTCCATGCTGCAATTGCCTAGGAAATCTCGCTTTATTCAGTGTACAGTATCGTGCAGCTGGATATACTGTACTTCGAAGGTTGTTACAGTAGACCGAATAGTGTACTGTAGCAACAGGCGGTGGGGTCGAATGCGCGGAAACTCGAGTGTGCGAGCGGGGAGCTGCACGCGAGGGCACGACGGGCCCCGGTGCTCCTCACGCAAGCGAATTGGCAGCGCGCGGCGGGAGTGGTCGGCGCGCGAGCGAGAGTTGGCCAACTCGGAATCCATGGAGATTCCCCGTTCCTGTAAGTGCAACGGATATTTTGGTGGCCAGGTTCGACTCTAGCGAAAATATCTGGCAACGGCCATCCCGGCTACGGTACGGTGCGCAACACTGCTGGAATAAACGAAATGCGTTTGTCTATGTGACCAAGCACGGTAGCGAACATTCAGTGCGCACTTGGTTCTGCGGCGCACTACAGCACGGTCGTGCAGGCAATGATGTTACTGTCGCTCGCCGTGATGCCCGCGCAATACAGGAGCAGCTCAGTAGCGGAACGTGCAGTTCGGTCTGGTACACTATCTCATGTTCAGCCTCAACGGGCGACTACAGCAACCACGTTCGGGAATGGTAAACCAGAAACCAGCATTGTATACTGTACGGCTCTGCGGCGCCACTGTACTGCACTGTAAAGAGTGCGGGATGAGACAGACAACGAATCGCAAGGCGGCGCGCTAGGGAATAGTGGAACATGTGAACACGGGAGAAAGAATGGCGCCGCACCCACTCGTCGGTTTCCCATAGAATACGCGGCAATTATAGTCGGCGCACGCACAATGTGCAGATTCCATGTCGGCTAGGGTATGTTTGTAGCTGAATAAGCTCGGGCACTAGGAATACAGAGGCGGTTAGATAACAGGCGTTCTATCAGAATGGGGCAGCGTGAATTAGAGATTTCGCTCGCACAGTGTTTCGCTCGCACCCGCTTTTCACGCTCGCCGAAATACGACAGTGAGGCGGTGTGGGCAACTTGGCGGGTGAACTCGTCGCAAAGTGATCCGGAATAGTTGTGTGGGAATGGCGCGAGGCGGGCAGCAGAACCCGAGGCGACAAAAAGAGAAAATCTGTTGGACTGCGCGATTTCATGTTCCGGGCGCCGTATCATACATTACCTTCATTGCGTGGCAGACGCCAACGAAAGTTTTTAATCGAGACCCCGCGTGTGCGGTGTCGCAATGAGAAATCGAGCGACCACTTTGAACTCTGCTTGGTAGTTCAGTGTGTGCGGTATGCTAACACAGTTCATACGAGAGAGCGCAATTTCGTAAGTGCTACTATGATAGCGGGATGCGGTGTGATACGGTATCGAGAAAGTATGCCGCACTTGACGCGCTTTGATTGGTCCGAATGTGGATCGACGTGGGGCGCGAGTGAGCGGGAGTGCGACAGATCGGGCTGCGGGATTTAGCGGAGATGGAGAACGAGCGAGTGGGTCGAGCGCGTGCTAATTACACAAGAAGATACCCGCGCTGTAGTCGGTATCTGCGAGATTGACGTGGTGTAGCGGATGCGCGGGGACGGCTGTCTGACCCGCGGTGCTCGGGGGGTGAAATTGAGCTGGTGAGTTTGTGCGATCGGGAACGTGATGGAGATTGTGCGATTGAGGGGTAGAATGGGAAGGGCAGCACCACCACCAACGACTCGCTTCAAAGCTTGGAGCGAGTTGAAAACAGCTCCATAAATAAAATATTGCAGTAAGGTCATTTTCAGTGGGTGAGCCCATGATTTTTCACAGCACTCGTAGCTCGGGCGGCCAACGCGCAGCACCGCCCGGCACGGTAGAAGGAAGAATCAGTGAGAGCGGAGAAAAATCGGGTCGCAGCTCGCTTACGCGTGCAAGTCCACACGTGAGGGACGCACCGGGTGGGGCGGGCTGTAAACAGGCGCCTAGCGGCGCGCCTTACGTCGTGCACGAGGGTGCGCCACAACGTGCGTTCCAACACGCAAGGCGGGCCAGCTGGAGGAACACGAGAGGCGCGGTGCGAGCCGGCTAGGGTAGGGTAACAGTGCGGTGCGCGTGTGCGGCCGTCATCCACGGACTCGTCAAAGCCAATCAAAAACGACGGAAACTTCGTTGATTCTCTTACCCTGCTTCTCGTCCTTTTTATATACCGTACACCTACCCATCGATCGACCTGGCCCCGTCCCACACCCACCGCCGCAACACCCGACCTCGCACCCGCGCAACATGATGCTGGCCACCGCCTGTTCGTACGTCAACCTTTTCGAGCGCCTGCGCAAGGAGTACTGCTGCTGCGGCCACTGCGCTACCCGTGTGTCCAACCGCTGGCGTGACTTGCAAGACGTCGAGAAGCGGCTCCTGGCCGCGTCGTACCGCGCTCGTGAACGCCGCGACTTGCTACGCGCCCACGCATACGCCCTGCAGGCCGCCGCCGTGAGACAGGAAGCCGAAGCGTGTGATTTGGTGGCCTGCGCAAAGAGCGCGTCGTCGTCACTATTGACACAATTGGTCACCGCAGTTGTCGGCCTTGTGTCTTTCAATCGCACCAACCATTGCACAAGGATGCCGGAGAAGTGGAGCAAGCAGTTTGCTCCCATGTGAATTAAACTATTACTTTGTATAGCAGTCACACACCGTTGCAACTGATAACTTCCGACCTCCTTCGTCACTCCGTGTCAATCACTCTGCATTTCGTTTTCACCAGTTTCAGCGTTTGACAATGAATCTCTGTATCACCTGCAATTTCCCTACGCCCTACCTCGGACAGGCGAGATTTGTATCTTCTTCCTACTGTATTTCGCTGTCATTGTGCCGAGGGACACCAACACCTACACATGAGTGTCCTCTAGTTGGCTGCAACGATAAGGTGGCAGGCACGTTATTTGTCCTTTGTACTGATTGCCGCTACTATGCATTCTATCATGATTTTCCCCATTTCTTCTTATATGGCAGTGATCCCCACAATAAGGTGCGATGTCCGTTGACAGATATTTTCCCGTTGACTTCAACACGCCCAAAATTTATCCGAATGTCCATGGTTCACGCAGGAACTTGGTAGTTTCATTCTGAGCTGTGGTCCATCTCTCGCTCACCCGCCACACTCACTGTTTTTGGTAAGTCAAAGCGTTCTGGGCGAAGAGCTCTGGCCTCGTCGTGCCCTCGTGGGAAGCCCTAAGCCCACACACTCCAATTGCTACGCTGCTTTGCATACAATCACGTTTATTGCTGCTACTGTAGCACAGTATTCTCTGTACCGCACCAACTTGTTCTCGTTATTCCAACTGCATCGTGCCGAACACTACTGGATGAAGAGGAAGAGCTCACGACTTTGTACAGTCGAAGCAATCGTAGCAGCAAAAAAGTTCTGTACCGGTAGCATTACTGTACTGTACCGCACCAACGGCAGTCCCGTACACGTGGTTGATGCAAAACACACCAGTTGTTTGTTTGTTTGTTTCTCTCTGTCGATCGCTTCTTGCTAGTGATAACAGCTGGGTGAAGCATGACGTAATGGCGACATTGTTGGAACAGCGGCCGTTCGTTGAGTGGCGCTAACACCCCTTGCATCTCGCTTTTGCGTCCGATAAACTTGCGAGAACGAATGCAGAAGAGCGCTACCCCCTGGTTTCTATCTGTTTTTTGCTTCACTCTATGCTTTTCATGTCAGGCACTCCGGACTTCCGTAAAATCGTGGCTGAGTCAATTGAGCTCATCACGTCGGTTTTCGGTTTTCGCTCCCTTCGGTTTATCGTTCAGGTGCATCAGCGGGTGGATCATTGGTGCGATGGTGCAATGCTTTCTTCCTCTTCAGCAAGACATTATCTTTGATTCTCTCGTATTTCGACGGATCGTCGGGAATACAGTATAGCGTCTATGAACTGTAGAGCACTGTAGTGTGGTGCCTCTGCGCTGTCAACTCTTCTCGCATGTCCAACTCATCGTTTCATTCAGTATACCAAATGTCTTGATCGTCGTGTGGACACATCTCACTTTTCTCTGGCGTGCAAAGACAGCGCTGCATTGGTTACGAACTTAAAGCAATTCAAGTTGGTATTGAGTGCATAGCGATCGTCCGAAGAGTTGCATCGTTCGTTTCGCGTGACCCAAACTGCGTGCGCTCTGAATCACCAGCCCGAGATGTGAATCGCGCAATTGCTTCTTCACCATCATATTGTGGTACAGTACTCTACAGATTTTGCAGCATCTTGGAGATACTTGCTGGACCATAATGAATTGCGCTTTACTAACGTCCGTGGCAATCTGCCACTACCGTTCGGAGTACTTGATCGACACTTGCCGAAAAGATTCCTACTCCTATGCACTTAGCAATGCTACTGTAAGCACCCCGAATTCGCAAATTTCAAATGATGAATTGCTACAATAACGTAAATTTTCGGAAGATTATTTGCAGGAATAGCGTTTATTCCCGAAAATATTTATATTTTATTTGTGTTCGTGAAAAACTTCATTAGATAAAGGTCTCCTCGCCCTTCTCTACAAGGCGGTACTGTACAAAAGTAGGGAACTCGCTGTCTGCTGAAAGTCGTAGATTATTCGACTGTCGTGCATAACAACGCACCCAAAGGAATTTTGAGGCGGCATCGAAATGTTAGCGATAAGAGTGCATACTAACTTGTAGCAACGCAATTTATGAGGAATTTATAGCGTATTCAGCTCCCGGTCTTAGTTATTAGGAATTCGGAATACGACATAGAAAGCAGAATCTACAAAATGGATTGTATTCGAAGAAATGATTGTGTAAGTGCTCTCAATTAACTGGCGCCTGAATGTGAAATGCGATTGGAATTCCACTTCTGAAATCTAGGATAATGTACTGTACAATCGAAATTCAACAATTGAATTGACACATAGATTACCATCCTCTGGTAGAAATTTCTGCAGAGATAAGAGTACTCCGACTCAAACTTAGCTAAAGCTTCGCCAAAATTCGTATTCATCATTAATATAATGATTCTACTTCACCCTATTAATTACTCAACCGAGTATACAGACATGTATTCAGAGGCTAAAAATCAAGATTTGTGGAAACGATGAATTTGCGAACAGTTTCTGAATTAAAGCTTACGAAAATGAGCACTTCTTGAGACGGAGCATTAGTATTACCATACCCTGCGATAGATTTAATTCAACCAATAGGGAGTTGCGTCCAAATGAGTTTCATTCAGTAAAAACTTCAAATCAGCATTGCAAATTGTAAGCGCTTGAATAGAGGAGGTTCTCACCGCAGAAAGGTCCACTAACCAAAATGAGCTCCCATTCTCTCTGCTAGAAGATTATGCCTGATATTCTCCTGCTATGTAACGAAGATGTTGCATGTTTGGTTTAAATCGGTAGTGTTTCTCTCGATTCCAGATGTACATAGGACAAAGGAATTCAATAGATTCAGGCGGCTATTTCCGCAACACCGATCAATTCTTTCAGTAGAATGGCGCAACATGGTTTTAACCAATGATTCGGTAATACGATTCGGAGTAGGTAAACAAATCGGCACTATAGCTTTCTACTTAGCATTTGATTCAACAAGCAAATGGCGAAGATTCGATTGTGCATTTTGCACTAAAGACAACACAAGTAGCGTTCAGTGTATACAAAATAATTTTATTCACCCCTAAATTCGAAACAGATGAATAAAACATGAATATTACTAGCAGTCATTGAAGAAGTACGAGTGAAGTCAAGAAGGCATAGTCTGAGCATATCAACGGAAAGTCAAAAAATCCTGCTTTACCTGGAGCTTCCGGGATAAATATTAGGGAATTAGTTCAAAATGCATAATGAGGAATACATAATCATAAGCTCATGCAACACCTTAGGATAACGGAAGAGCGGATTATATGGACAGTGTCCGGCAGATGCGCTGGAGTGATGAGGGTTGAAAAGTTTTTTGCGTGAATGATAAGGTCGATTAATTGATTTGCATGCGTCTTTTCCAACTATACCAGGACTAGCTACAAGAAAACTGATTTCTCGAGCAGACATACGAGAAAATTTTCTATACCATGGAATCTTAAATATTTATTAGATAACTTTCACAGAATTTGGTAATGCCAAGCAGAAATAAAATAAAATTAAACGGAACTACTAAAGTGTGCGTACCTGTAAATCTGTAATTGATTTTGTTTTAATTCACGCTATATTCACGAGAATAATTTGTATATGTCGCAGAAATATATTGTGTATGATGCGTCGCTATGATTATTCGTAAAGATGAAGTAGGAAAGTGAAAAATATTGGTTCCAACGAGGAATTCTATAACTGATTAAATGCACTTGACTCCAATGTTAACCTTGCTACCTTTACAGATTTTGTTGCTTACTAGTCCAAAAAGCGGGATAAAAGCCGAGATGTTACTGTAAATCCTTGAAACTATCTAAATTATAAACTATGATTCCCGAATAATAGAGAATCTAATGATTACCGCTTCGTGTAGAAAAGAAGAAATTCTGTTCAGGGTCTTAAATGTTATATATCGTATCGCGACAAATACGAAGTTATTGACCAATATAGTTTACTTATATATTATCTAGTTTCACGAATGGAACATGTTTTGAACATTTTGTATTGAAAGGTGTGTGAAGAGTTTAAGATTTTGCTCAATGCATGCGTGCTGGATCTTCGTGTGATGAAGCATTGATGAAAGAAATGATATTATATACAACGTTCGTCATATTTGCTTTCAGTCACACAGAAACAAAAATTGCAGATACTAAATATGTGAAGGTATAACAGATTCAGTTTCTGTAAACTTTATTGAATTGGTTAAGCATACTGATTTTTTCTTTTCAAAGAAATAATAAGTTTTTAAGGAGCCTTGATAATTATTTTGGATTCAAGCCCAGCAGATCAAGACGTATTAAGAAGCACTTTCAAGCTGCTAAAGAAAAAAAACCTGACCGGCCTCTAAGGACAATACTCCATTCTATTTGTAGGTCTATTATGTTCGAATATGTTAGTAGGCTTATATTCCCTCCTGTATCTGCTTGTTGTACTTCAGAAAAACTCGCTCTATCGTGCATGCGAAGAATTCGAGTACCGTACTACCGTCCTTACAACTTCTATGCCTTTGTACAATTATTGAGTCACAAATATAATATCATCGCCGATCTAATTATTAAGTTGCATGCGACAGAGAACGGTGATTCCATGTCGATGTTTGCCTTCTAAGGTATCCTGAATCGTTTGTTATGTCGCAGTTCAGAGTAAACGTATTATATTTACCATATTTTATGAAATCATCAGCATGACGGAATTGAAGTTAGCAATTGAGATGCAGGTAGAGTAACATAGGACACCACCGATTTCCGATACCAATGCTAAACCATTCTTTATGGTGTTCTCACCCACGGTTTCATTGATCACACTGTCTGCTTATGTTTTCGACACTTGACACTGTGGCCGAAAAAAATAGCTCGTTATGAATAGTTTGTACCGTATATTCCTGCACGGTTCTGGGCCGAGCATTGTCGTTCGCTTGTCACTCAAGCCGAAGTACGTCACCATAACTCTTAGCCCGCGCACCACCGGGCCATGATCTATCAACTACACCAATTAAGAATACGGTGGCCACTTGCTGCACTCTGGCCTCGTACAGTGAAAAGTTGTCTTGTAAACACCCGACAAAATCAATTTCTCTCAGCCCTCATACAACATTCAACCCTAAATAGCGATTCACGGTCAACAGATTCGCCACTCCATTCATCGCCACCTCCTCTTCCCATCCAAAACGACATGTGCAGTTTTACTCTTCTTGTTTGCTGTTTCTAAATAACTCATCCAAAACAAATTACCCTCCTACTCCTCTTGAACACGTTAGACTGCTATTCATCCACTCCATTCGTACTCGAACTCAAGCTATTCAACCATGACCTCGCGCTTTTAACTCCATCCCCAACGCATAAATCTCACTTTTTCCGTTCCTCCTTTCATTATTGCTCGTTCATATCTTTGAAATGGTACCTGAATTAACCGCCTGATGTTTAGAATTATCTACTGTTCTTCTCATTTCCTTCGCATTTTTGGAACATCCTATTTGGTTGCGATCTTGCACTTGTTGCTTCTCTGCTAAATCCCTTTCTCCAGCATATTTTTGCATACATTAAGCACAAAATAAATTCCTGTATGCTTCATGCTCCGTGTTGCTTTCATGTGCTTCACCAAACTTTATTTTTCAAGTACTAGTACATCCATCAATTCACTAAGTAGAATAGAAGGACTTTGGAATTTTTTATCGACCGATTACATGTCGCGATTCGTGCTTGTATTTGACTTACCCAAAGCTCAAGTTGCAAAGTTATGGTGGATACAATCTGAACTTGTCTGCTACAATCCACAAATCGTTCGTGCGACAAATAGGATATGAAGGAGACAAACAAAATGATTCTCACACAATGGACGAACTGATAGTGCTCTGCAACAGTATTGTACTGGTTCTTCATGTCACTTATCGTCGCTCACCGCGACGCATTTCATAACTCTTTTCTAATTCATGAATAGGATTTGTCAGATTTCTTACCTGAACATTAGCTGTTCTCTTGTTTTTTCTAAAAAACAGCTGTTCCGGCTAGCTGATAGATGCCTAGCTCTGATTTCGCAATGTTATCGTCAATCCCAGTTGAAGTATGCAAGAGATAGAATGCTTCTGCCTGTGTTTCTGCTAGTAACCTGTTGTTTTCTCCAAGGACAATGCTAAATCAGAGAGTATCTTTGGTGGATTTTGATAAACTTCCTCGATTTTATTAGTTCGATCACTAGCACATTTCACCAAAATGGCCGTTTTTGTTCCAACGATAGCCGTTATCACCAAGCAATCAAAGGCAACTGTAGTGCTACCCGCGTGGAAAGATAACACCAACACAAGCTATACCCAGAAAGTAGGCCACCGCAGGGGTATGGAATCACTCACGAAAAAAATACGGCGACTGTAGAACCGCACTCATCAACAAAACCACCTTCCCTGAGATGGGATTTAAGCTCCAAAGAGGAACAAGAGGTAGAGTAAGCCGGAAACATGGAAAAAGACCAGCTTTAGAGATCGAAACACACCTGTGCAGCAAGGATCCTGACTACAAGACGCAAGGATTCGTCAAGATAGATCCCAGACGGCTACTGAAAACGAAGATTTTACGTTTGTGCCGTAGTTTTGGCCCAAAAACTCTTTATTTATACTCAAGAAGTCCCTCGGACTAAATGTAGTATTAGTAGTCCGTACTGTAATAATATACCCAAAAAGGGACACCGAAAAATAGTACAGTACAAAATTAAAAACTAAACCAGTCAACCACAAAATGTTAGCTCCCTACAGGGTAGGCTGAGCGTCCAATCATAAAGAACTCCTTTTGCGAGCTTTCCTGTAATGTCAGCAGCGGCTATAACCGGTAGGGTTATCCATCGCCACTCACTCGTGGAGTGAAAAGGGTGCATCAGTGCACGACAACAAAATACGTTCGAATACCCTTTTGTGGAGTATTCCAATGGCTCTCTGTCAAATAGAGGTTTCGCAAAAACTCACAGGTAATTTCGAACAGTGAGAGAGTCTTCCTAATCTTGTTTTCAGTCACGATGTCTCCGAAGCGAAACGTACAATAGTCATTTATAGCTGACAGTGGGCACAGAAAGTGCGAGCGAGGGGAACCATTTAGGACTTGTTTTATTTCTGTCTGAGAACATTTCTAGGGATTTGATTCCACAAAGGGAGACTTGTATGATAAAGCGAGGTGAAAATCAAGCATTGTTGCGTATGCAACACGCGAACCATGAAATTTTTTGCTTACCCGCACTCTATACTAGGACACTTGACATGCAAATTTCGGTTCATACTTTGCATGGGCATACCGTTATCTATTTTCAGCAACGCTTCCAGTGTGCCGGAGAAAGCACTAGACTGGCGCGAATGATAATTGTGCTTTCGGATCAAGCGGAAGGGTATGAAGTCATTCAGAGAGTTTTAGTGAGTCATTCCGTTGGCCCGGGCGCAACGGAGCAAGAGCACACACATCGCAACTCTGTTGTGACTTGTCGTCAACGCTATTGATTTTGTCATCATTGTTTGCGCAACGCTGCGCAAACTTGGCAGCAACGAACGAAATATTGGGAACCTCATGATTGATTTTCAACGACGAGGCAGCTTCTGCTGGCCCAACACCATGGTGCTCGAAATCAAGGAGTGTGTTTTGGATAAAAAAAACTTTCAAATCGGTCACTCCCTACGCCCCATTCTCGCTTGTCCCTCGCAGAACGCGTTCGAAGGAACGACGTCACCTGCCGAAAACTGAACGCAAACCACATTCATGGCGGCGCACAACCAGTCGATAGAACAGCTTGTTTTTAAGTCGATGTCGAACAACGCCGTGTTCTTCATCGTGCACAACGTTCGAATCTTTCTGTTTTACAGATTTGAAGACAGAAACAGTTCTACCAAACTTCGATTTTCTCCCTCCATGAACAAAATAAAGAGAACAAGGGACCGTTTTTAATCAACATATACTATATCACATATATGTATACTGCTTTCAAGAAATTATTCCTTCGGTTCATGTTTGAGCGAGCAAATTTTTTGTGTAACTGCGAAGAATCTTGAAATTCATTTCCGATAAATGACACCAAAAGCTGATTTGCAAGACTGCATCGATCGCCTAACGCCTTAGAGTTTTCTGTCATGAGTAAAAAAAATCCAAACTCAGTATTTGAATCAGAAAATTAATTTATTGTATACTTTCCATAGTTTATTTTGTATTTTAAAATCAATCTCCTTTTAGAAAATTTCAACATCTGAACAGTGTTTTCGTTTCTTTTAGCAAACATAACCACAGTTATGGATTTATGTGAACATTTTTCCTTTTTCTTTTCAGAAATTAGAAAATTAAAAGTTCAAATGTAAACCAATTAATTAAAAGTTATCGAATCCGAGTAGCATTCAAGACTTACCACCTGGAATCAAAATGCATTTTATTCTTAAGCTATTTCGAGAAATTCTATATCTGCATCATATTGATTGTCTGAGATATAATATACTGCAACTTTGTTGCGGCCGCATATACTGAAACACTCTAGAAGCATTTGTAAACTGTTGAAACTTGAATGCATCATTAACTTAATCCCAGCGATTTTGCAATGCTCGCTGTAAATCCTTAACTTATGTTCCAAGGGAAAAATATCGATATGTTCCAACATGTAAAGAATTATAAGCTGTAAGGAAATACTTCTCTATGTATGCAACTTTTAAAATAGGAAAGCTGAATTGAGCTATTCACCCACTTCCACTATTTCCATGGGGACAGAATCAAGTCAGCATTTCTATTTCGTGTCCTGAATGTTTTTATTGTTGCAGCTATGTGCAGCATGGATACAATTCTAATCCTATGATCTAATTGTATCGTAGGCGTGAGTATTCCTAGAAACTGCTGTAACTATTCCTCGCCAGGTTGAAAGTTATTTTAAGCTCCTGATATCATATGAGAAGCACAGACTGAAGCAAAGCAAGAAAGTAGTTTTTAAATTATAGTTCATTCGAATTATTGCAAATTGAAACAAGGTAGGGATCATGGAAATCTAGATTCTAGTAGTTGTCGGCTTGTTTTGGAGACTAAATACGCAAGTAGAATTTATTCTACTCTAAAGTGAAATATTAAACGTAGCTTGTTTACAAGGATCATAGTAATTATTGGGGGCAACTGAAAATAACCGAAAATGACTGATTCTTAGTATTACCATAAAATACAAGCGTAGTCAAAGAATTTTATTCTTTGCCACTGTAAAATGAACCTTTCCATACTCCAAACTTTTTTCCTGTCCAGAAAAATGAATGAATTTTTCAAAAACACGGAATATTGACGATTTCTTCTCATGTGAAGCGTTCCGAGCCCAAGAGAATAGTGCGGGTGATCGGGTGATCTGAATGAGAGTTTTGCATCCTAATTCATAGAGAATATGAACCTTGTCAAGATACCAAATTTGAGATTGGTTGAAATAGTTGACAGACGACGAAAAAAGAAGTTTCTTTATTTGAGTACTTCAAAAATTGAAATTGATTATCCAACCGCTACTTATGAGCGAGCGATTCCGAGTTTGGTAGGCCACGGTTCGGTCTTGTAGCTCGTTCCCAGGTCGTCATACAATGCAAAAAGAGGAGTCAATAAGAGGTTGAATCGAACAGTGCCATATTCAGTTGGTTCATTTTGCATCGGATCTGCATAGTAATTGCAGCACCTTCTGTGATCGTTATTCTCGACTCATTCCATAACGATGAAGTGCCACTTTACTTGGACAGATTTCGAAAACCTTCGAGTTGCTCACTCTACCAGAATGAGAAGGGAGCACGGAGATGAAAGAGCAATGGAGCATGTGGTTCTAAGCAGAGGAATTCATGAGACCCAGGTTTCTAAACGAAATCTAAGCTGAATTGAATTCCATCCAGATTTGGCGATTAGGGTTGTGAGAAGATTGCAGAATGAGCCGCGGCTCGACTGCGATTGCAGGAAACGAGCATTGGAATGGCATGCACGACGTACTGGCGACGTGTCAACAATTGAGTGGCCCAGAGGAACTTCTTGCGCTTGACGAGATCGCATGCGGTGACACCCATAAGATTTAGTTGCGCGAACCATCGCGGCGCTGCTAACGGACCCTGCGCAAAATGACGCACCTCGCCTTCATTCCCCATGCGCCGCTCGTTCCGCACCCCCGCCGGCAGCCTGGCGCGCGGACGATGCTCCGCGTGGGGCGCGTATCGCTGGCGATGAAAACGCAGCCGCCGGCACGCAAGCCGGACGCCGTGGGGCCCCTCGAATTTCAGGCCGATGAGGGCGAGGACATTGCGACGGCAAAGAGCAGTGATGAAGCAGCCAAGGTGCTGAGTGAGGATATGAAACCCGAACACACCACAGTTGTGGAGGAGAAGCAAAAACAGCCCGCGCCGCCCCCTGAGGAAGCGGTTGCGAAGACCGAAACGAAACCGGCGGCAAAGAGAAAGAAGACCAAAAGTGCGTCTACGACTAGTTCTAAAACGACATCGAAATCGGCGTCAAAATCGGGCGTGAAAATGGATGCGGAAGCGATTGAGCGCGCGAAGAAAAAACGGAAGAAAGAGGAGGCGAACGCGGCGAAGGAAGCGGCGAAGAACGAAGCGCGAATCCTTGCAATACTGCAAAATGCGGAAAAGGTGTGGAAAGCGGTGGGCGAAAAAACCGGCGCATTCGAGCTCGGCGCCAAGACGCGCGCGCAATTAGAAACGGCGCTGAACAATGCGGTAGAGGCGGCTGCTGACCCCAGCAAGGTTGTGAAAGAGCTACCGGAAGGCGCAGAAAAGCCCATGATTAGCGAAGAGCAACAGGTGAAGATAAAGGGGAAAGCTGCGTCGGCGTTTCGAAAAGTTACCACTACGTTGGGCGAGAAGTGGAACGAAACACTTGTTCCTGCAGTGCAGAAACCTCTCACCGAAAAACTGCCGAAGGATTACGAAAGCATCAGCAGTAGGTCCGTCAATACCGGTATTATCTCGGTGCTGTTTGGACTGCTGCTCCTCCCCATTTTCGTCGGTGGCGGCTCGTCTCCCGAGAAACCAAAAGACCGCATTTCGAAGGAAACAACTGCACTTGAAAAGAAGCTCGCTGCGAAAAACCGCGCTCCGAAACCTATCCCAGATTCCGTGTCTGATGCCAAGTCCCCGTTTCCACCCGAACCACCAGCCCCTGTAGCGTCGATACCGGCACCACCGCCGGCACCCGTAGCACCGCCACCAAAGCCGGTCATTGTTGAGAAACCAGCGCCTGCACCAGTTGTGTCCGAAGTACCGAAAGTGGTAACCGAAGCTGCCATGTTGTCGGCCATCAAGTCGTCGGTTGGTGTTAACTCAAAACTAATTTTGGGTTCTTCATTCGACTCGCTCGCCGCACAACCGACGGTACTTGTCGAAGTGGCGCGCGGATTTCAAAATCTTCCAGAAAAAGACCAGCGCGCGTTTGCTGGAGCTGCTCTGTTATCCGCACGTTCCTTGGGTTATGAATCGTTGTCGATTGTAGAGACGGGAACCGATTCGGAGTTGGCGCACGCCGGAGTAGATATCGTACTAGCCGACGAAAACGCGAATCTTCGTGCACAATTGACGGCGATTCAGCGGAAAGCGGAAGAATTAGCGGCGCTTGACGCTAATGCGGAGGCATCACTGGATGCCCTGAAGCAGCGCATGGAGGAGCAACGCGTTGCGGCTGCCACGGAGAAGAAGGAACTTTTGGCGCAACTGAACACGTTGCGAAGCGAGACGCAGGAAGAACTGAGCGAACTGAAGGCCGAGCTTGCGGATTTGCCGGACCGGTTGATGTTGGAGAAGCGTACGGAGGAATCGGAAAGCCAGGTGGCGCAGTTGGAGGAAACAGTTGAAGTTTTGGGTCGCCAACTCACCGTCGCACGTGATTCTGAGCAAGCGTCGAGGGCGATTGCTGAGGAGAAGACGGCCGAGGCGAATAGAGTAGCAGTAGAGGCAGAGAAAACGATTTCGGCGGCTATTTCCGAAGCAAACCAAAATGCGGATGCGCGGGTGGCGGAAATTCAGGCGACGGCGGATGATGCCGTCGCAGCAGCCACGACGAAATTAGCAGCTGTAGAAGAGGCGAGTGCGAAGACGCAGGCTGAGGCTGAGAAGGATTATTCAGAGTTGAAGGCCAGTTCAGAACGCAAACTGTCTGAAACAATCGCAGCCGAGGAGGCGAAAGCTGAATCTGCGGTGAAGGAAACCGAGAAGTCGGTACGTGAAACGTACGAGGCGAAACTGGATGAACTGAAAAACGAAATGAAGGCCAACCTCGACCGGTACAACGCGGACGCGAAGGCGGCTGCGAAGGAACTAAGCGAGTCCCAGAAGAAACTCAAGGAGGCGGACAAGAAGTACGATGAATTGAAGGGGTCGTCTGATAAAGCATTGGCTGATGCAGTCACCGCTCAAGATGCCATCGTGAAAAAGATGGTAGCAGAGAATGAGAAGTCAGTACAATCGAAATACGAAGGATTGTTGAAAGAACAGCAGATGTCTGCGAAAAGCGAGCTGGACCGCGTTAACGCCGAAGTGAAGTCGTCTGCGAAGGAACTGAGTGATGCGCAGAAGAAACTGGCGGAGGCGTCGAAGAGCTATGACGAATTGAAGGCGTCTTCGGAACGCGCGGTGGCGGATGCTGCAGCGGCGAAAGAGAACGCCGTAAAAATTGCTACAGCGGATACCGAAAAGTCGGTGTCAGGACGATACGAAGGGTTGCTGCGTGAGGAGCAAGCGAAAGCGAAGGAAGAACTAAATCGTGCGAATGCGGCGGCGAAGGCTGCGGCTAAGGCAGCCAGTGACACAGAAAAACGAACAACGAAGGAACTTGCGGCGAAGGACAAGGAAATCATGTCATTGGCGAAGAAGGTCGATTCGTTGCAAGGAAAGCTCGACGCGGCGAAAGCAAGAAACAAGGCGAAGGGGGATGATGTTTCATTGCCGGTCGAAGAAAACACTAATGCTGAGAAATGAGAGTGGCGAGGGGCCTTGGTTCATTTGTGCGCATGAACATCCAAGCTATCTTAGAATCGGCATGGTAAAGTGGAACTCACGGAGGTGAAAGTGAGTGATGGTCTAACATTCGTAAAGGAATTGGCAATTAGGGTTGGTGCAGTACTTGAGTTTTGGGATACAAAAAGAGGAGGAGAGTTGTTGATGAAACTTGGATAGTTCGGGTTTTACGGAGTGCTGAGGTTTCATTCTGTGGTGTAAACCTTACACTCTGAGCACGCAGCTACTGTATCTGGTTTTTGCAACATCAAACTGTAATCCGCTCTATAAATTTCAAAAAACTCTAGAAAACATGCACAAATCTAAAATTAGAAAACTGTTTACAACAGACGTACCGGTAGGATTTGGTTAGGGTACAATTTGCATTGGCCTAACTGGTTTAGAATTAACTGCTATTTGGGGTTTTCTGATGAAGTGCTCTGATGAACACGTTCAAGAAAATGGCTTCATGAACATCAAACTTTTTTAGCATTCACACACGGGTTTGAATTGATATGTGAGAATCCTGAAGCTTGCCAATGTTAAAAATTGTGACCTTATAGCTCAGCAGAATTTTACACCGACTGCTACACTGAAGAACTCAAATTTGGAGCACGTTCTTAGGAGAAAAAGGGTTCATGAAGTAATTTGTACCCATCTAGAAGTTCACGCAATAATGTCCCCCTGACGTTCAAGGTTTAAACGTTTCCTTATCAATTCGGAAATCACTTCGAAGTCGTACTCGACTCGTACTTTGACTACTCCTTACATACTGCAGACGAGATTCCGCTTTACGGCTGAATTCGACTTGTTTTTACTGCGCGGCGTCGGTCTCTCGCAAGCTCACCTATCACAGAAATGGTTTCCAAACATCATGTAGAAGTAGTAAGTTTTCCGACGGCTCGTGGACTTGCACAAAAGCAGAATTATCTGCAGACCATAGTGAACAAGAAAAAATTAGAGAAGGTTTCTTCTCCGACGTTATTGTAGAAAATGTGTAGAACGAAAAGAGAACAGGCTTAGGAAGCCTAAAAATGAAATTGAAAGAGAGGAGAACGAAATTCGTGCTTTTTGTTAAGCCTACTTAAGCTAGTCTAAAAAAGATGATATGTTTTAGATACCTACAAATAAGAATTCTGGTTCCCTGGATTTTCAAAGTTGATGGTCATACACATAAAAAGCAAGAGCTCATGAAGACTGAGTGTAAGGAGAATAGAATTTTGTAACTTCCCTAGAATTCGAATCAGTAAAGTTTTTATTAGAATTCATGGACCTAAAGTGTGGAGCTTGTTTTTTCAGAGCCATTTTATTTCAAACTAACATTTATAACTATAGTCACGAGATAAGAGGTCAGATAGCCTTTAAGTAACTTTAATCTTCGTTAATCTTTGATCAACGAAAGAGAATTTCCGTCAATTTAGACTTACAATGCATATACAATTTAGGGTTTTATTCAACGTAATTTAGAAATAGCCGTAACATTAATTCATGCGTAGTTTCAATGAATCGGCAGTTTAAGCACTTAATATTTTGAGTCTATCGCAGTTATGAACTACACTCGATTTCATGGAAGTGGCGTAATAATCCATGCTCCTAACCTATAGATGAGTTTCTTGTGGCACGGCGCGACAGCATCCGGAGTCGAAGCAAACGTGCACGATGTTCTCGCGCTTGATAGGAGGTGATATGCATATTTTCTACTTAAAACTGGATTGAACTTCAGATAGGCTCAACCAAATCAGCATAATAAGGTTCTATTTCAGAGGTAAGAACAGAGCCAATCGTGAACACACCTAGAATAGTTTGCAGTTTTCTGTTTACAGTAATTTATTGATCAGCGAATGCACAAAATGAAATGTGGGTTTCTTAAACTTCCTGTAGCATGATTTCAAAGGATAGTAGGATTGGAATACTGTGAAGTATGACAAGAAAACAACATCATTCAACTGAGAACCGGAATATGACGGTAAATTTCTATGCTGATGAAGCTCCTGCGCGAGATAGTCCGTACTGTGAACTGAACTATAGAATGAATCGTGAATTTTTAGTTTCTTTTGGACAACACCAGATCATAATTCATTCAGGAACAGTTAAAAAACGATCAGATGTACAATATTTAATCCAAGTTAATCAATGCGCGTCTGCCACATGTGTTTATTCACGAACTGCATGTGTCCAAATATGCTTCATTAAATTTTCTTTTACAGATATCTAGAAATACCTGACCTGGATTTTTTACTTCGTGTCAGGTTTATGTGGAAAAATATTTTGCATTGTTTATGTTCACATTCGACACAGTTTTATCACAATTCACGTCATGAAGGTGCTGTATTCACACATTTGAAGGTGCGCGTTCTGGCCAATTAGTGCAAATGACCAGTGAAACAAGCTCTATCTGCATTTTCTTGTACACAGAATGGTTCACAGCCTAAGTAATCATCTACATTGTCCCTTTCCATTCTTGAAATCTATTTCGCTGGAGCAAACAATAGATCGTACAGCCCACAAATCATAGCACCCAGCAACATTTATTTCATAATGGCTTTTCCGCTCTTTACTTCACGAACAGGAGACGATACCTCTTTAGCTAGGAGACACTTTTCGATGGATCTGACGGTGCAAAACCGTTTTTCGCTTACGGGAACATAGCTCTTCAAGAATTTGAAGAATGGAGTGCGTTTGTCGACGAGCCATCAACACCAATCTAATTAACTTATTTTCTTTCGGTCATATAAAACAAATTTTATTGAATT
>JAAUYH010053186.1_pt1 | contig 21955 bp, 16 predicted proteins | sample 7278061 | NCBI WGS metagenome assembly JAAUYH01 (sample SAMN14350203, study PRJNA611818) | marine sediment metagenome | isolation source: surface marine sediment (0.6m) | place: French Polynesia: Moorea | collected 2018-08 | reverse complement strand
TGAAGGCGACTGAAAACCTAATATTTTATAAATAAATGCTGGGAAATGGATAAAATTTTATAACCTTGCTAACCGTTCAAAAAGCAACTTCAGATCATGGTAAATCGGACATTTCCTCTGCTGATCCTATGGGTACTCATAGGATGTACTGCCTCAAAATCTTTGATAAAGGCTGAAGACACCAAAGTTCTCACTCAGATTGATCTTGTAAATATTATTGATGACAAGGTCATGGTGACTATTGATCCAGGTGCATTTAGCTCTGAAGAGATATGGTTTTTCATTCCTGAAACGGTTCCGGGAACTTATAGTTCGGACAATTATGGCCGTTACATTGAAGAGTTCAAAGCCTTTGATTACGATGGGGATGAAATGGTGGTTACAAAATCTGATGAAAATACCTGGTCTATTACCAATGCTGTCAAGCTCGATAAAATATCATATTATGTAAACGATACTTTTGATGAAGAAAGCCAGGAAGATGATCCGATATTTTCCCCTGCAGGGACAAATATATTGGCTGGTGAGAATTTTGTGCTGAATCTGCATGGATTTGTCGGTTATTTCTCGGAATTAAAGGAAGTGCCTTATGAACTTTCGATCACAGTACCGGAAGGCATGACATCTACCACTTCACTACGCAAAAAAGATACTCCTACGGAACCCGGGAAAGAGGTATTTCTGGCAAACCGCTATTTTGAAGTAATAGACAATCCTATTTTATATACGACTTCCAGCCAGGCCTCATTCCAATTAAATGATATTACTGTAAACATTGGTGTTTATTCTCCAAATAAAATCTACAACGCTTCTGATTTCAAAGCGAGTATGGAAAAAATGATGAAGGCGCAGAAGTCATTTTTGGGTAATATAGACAGTACAGAAGAATACAATATTTTGCTGTATCTGTCCACCATGGAGGAAACTGATGCTGTTGGTTTTGGCGCTTTAGAACACCATTCTTCAACTGTGGTTATTTTCCCGGAGCGTATGCCAAAAGAGAGTTTGGAGAATATCATGGTCGATGTTGTAGCCCACGAGTTCTTTCACATAGTTACGCCTCTTAACGTTCACTCTAAGGAGATACACTATTTCGATTACAATGATCCCAAAATGTCGCAACACTTGTGGATGTATGAGGGAACTACCGAATACTTTGCAAACCTCTTTCAAATTCAGCAAGGTCTCATCGACGAGCAGGATTTCTATCGAAGGATCTTGTCGAAAATAGATAATTCTAAAACCTATAATGATACAATGTCCTTTACGACCATGAGCAAGAATATTCTGGACGACCCCTATAAGGACAATTATGCGAATGTCTATGAAAAAGGTGCTCTCATAAATATGTGTCTTGATATTATGTTAAGAGAACTTAGCAATGGAGAAAAAGGAGTCTTATGGTTGATGAAAGAACTTTCAACTAAATACGATGCCAACACACCTTTTGAAGATGAAACTTTAGTAAATGAGATCGTTAGTATAACCTATCCTGAAATTGGATCTTTTTTTGAGACACATATTCAGGGAAATACACCTATTGAATATGAAAACCTATTTTCTAAAGTAGGTCTCACCACTGCTAAGACCCAGGAAGAAAGTGGATATTTTTTCAGGGATGATATACCCTATATAGACCTTGATCAGTCTGATAATAGCATTTTTGTACGGCGTGGTATTGAGCTTAATACCTTTTTTACTGATCTGGGAGTGCAAGGTGGCGATATAATAGCCAGTATTGATGGTACGGCCATTAGTTTAGAATCTATAAGACCAATCATCGGAGAGAGTTTTGGCTGGGACCCAGACAGGGAAATTAGCATGACGGTGCTACGTGATGGAGAAGAAATAAAATTACAGGGAAAAGTAGGCAAACCTATGGTAACGGTAAGAACCCTGAAACGCTCGGAAAATGTTTCCGAAAGCAAATCTAATCTCCGGGAAGCCTGGCTTAGGGGATAACTAATGGAGGCCACAAAAAAACCGCTCTCTCATTGGAGGAGCGGTTTTTGTTTGCGATAATTTCTGATTTACTGGCCTAGAGCTACACGTTGAAATCCTGTAATCTCCAATCCACTATCAACAGATTTTACATATTGGGCAACCGTTTGTTTACCGTCCTTTATAAAAGCCTGATTCACAAGAGTATTGTCTTTAAAGAAACGGTTTAGCTTTCCTTTAGCTATGTTATCGAGCATGGCCTCAGGTTTTCCTTCCTGCCTTAATTGGTCCTTGGCAATCTCGATCTCTTTTTCAATTACCGATTGCTCTACATCTTTTTCATTTAAAGCTATTGGATTCATGGCAGCTGCCTGCATTGCCACGTCCTTGGCGGCAATTGCAGATCCATCTACAACGGCAGATAGGCCTACCAGGGTAGCTATTTTATTGCCTGCATGGATATACGAACCTACGAAAGGGGCAGATAAGGTCTTAAAACCACCAATCTCGATTTTTTCTCCAATTACACCCGTTTGCTCTGTGAGTTTTTCCTGAACAGTGATCCCGTTGAAATTTGCTTTGAGGAAATCCTCCTTGCTGTCATATTCCAAAGCCTTTTCGGCTAGCTCTTTTGCAAGAGAAACAAAGCTTTCATTTTTAGCAACAAAGTCGGTTTCACAGTTCAATGAAATAATTACACCACTTGTATTGTCAGAGCTTACTTTGGCAATAGCAGCACCTTCAGATGATTCTCTGTCAGCCCTTTTTGCAGCTACTTTTTGACCTTTTTTTCTCAGGATTTCAATCGCTTTTTCAAAATCCCCTTCCGCCTCCACCAATGCATTTTTACAGTCCATCATACCTGCACCAGTGGTCTTCCTTAATTTATTAACTTCTGCAGCGGTTATTTTTACCATTTCTATTCGAGTTTAAATAATTTTCAAAAATCTATTTTTATTCTACGCCTGCTTTTGCCTTGTCTTGCCATTCTTTTAAAGCTTCCCACTCTCCATCGGCGGCCATCTTTGCTTGCTTTGGCCAGGAAGTTGGATCTAGATGTGCCATTCGGCTACTTGCTTCTGTGAGAATTTCTTTGATGTTTTCAGGCTTGGCTTTGGCCAGCTTTTCATAGGAATCAACCCCAGCATTGATCAATGCCTCAGCACCTTTTGGACCAATTCCCTCAATTTTAGTTAGGTCGTCAGAAGACTTGGTCGCTTTTTTCGGGCTGGCTTTTTTAGGAGCCTCTTCTTTTTTCTCTTCTTTAGCAGTATTGGAAACGCTCTCCCCCTCTTCTGCTTTTGCTTGTTTTTCTGAAGTTTCTTTAGTTTCGGGCGCTTTAACTTCTTCATTTACCGTCGGCTCCTTTGCCACTGCTACCTCACCAGCTTCTTTTTCTGCTTGTTTTTCAGATTTACGTTCTGCAAGACCTTCAGCAATGGCACTTGTCACCTGAGCCAGGATAATGTCTATTGATTTAGAGGCATCATCATTGGAAGGTATAATGAAGTCTATCGGGCGTGGGTCGGAATTTGTATCAACCATGGCAAAAATTGGGATATTCAATTTTTGAGCCTCTTTTACGGCAATGTGCTCCCGCATTATGTCGACAACAAAAATTGCCCCTGGGAGTCTGGTCATATCCGAGATTGACCCAAGATTCTTTTCAAGTTTAGCACGCAGACGATCAACCTGTAAACGTTCCTTTTTGGAAAGCGTATTAAAAGTTCCGTCTTTTTTCATCCTGTCAATAGAAGCCATTTTTTTTACCGCTTTGCGAATGGTTACAAAGTTGGTTAACATACCACCTGGCCACCTCTCGGTAATATATGGCATGTTGATTTTAGAAACCTTATCGGCCACGATGTCCTTGGCTTGTTTCTTGGTAGCGACGAATAGGATCTTTCTGCCCGAAGCAGCTATTTTTTTAAGTGCTTCGTTAGCTTCCTGCAGCTTTGCTGCTGTCTTATACAAATTGATTACGTGAATCCCATTGCGCTCCATGTAGATAAAGGGAGCCATGTTTGGATTCCATTTTCTTGTGAGGTGTCCGAAATGCACCCCGGCATTTAATAGTTCTTTTACTTCTACTTTCTTTGCCATTTTATGTACTTAGTTTACGTTCTTTTGAATTAGCAATGGACAAGTGGTATCACGCCAAAGGCGAGAAGCCTTGCACATTTAGATGCTAAACTAATTTCATTCGATACTTTGATTCTGTAATCGAATGTTTAATGATCCTCAAGAGGATTTTCAAAGAACCTGTTTATAAAAAATTGCCGAACCTGAGTCGGTGTTTAATTTTCTATCGTTTGGAGAATTGGAATTTTTTACGGGCTTTTTTCTGACCGTATTTCTTTCTCTCTACCATTCGTGGATCTCTGGTAAGTAATCCCTCTGGCTTCAAGACACTCCTGTTCTCTTCATTTGCTTCACAAAGTGCTCTGGCAAGTGCAAGGCGAACCGCCTCGGCCTGCCCGGTTGCACCACCACCGTATACATTGATATTTACATCGAACTGACCAGTGGTGTTGGTCAGTGCAAATGCCTGATTGACTTTATATTGTAAGGTAGGGGTAGGAAAGTATTCCTTAAAATCCTTTTTATTTACAGTAATCTTGCCTTTACCATTTGAAAGATAAATACGTGCCACCGAGGTTTTTCTTCTCCCTATCGTGTGAATAACTTCCATTATTTCAGGTCATTTATGTTAATAGCCTTTGGTTTTTGAGCTTCTTGGCCATGCTCAGTGCCTACATAGACCCTTAGGTTTCTGAATAAAGCGGCACCAAGCTTGTTCTTGGGTAACATACCTTTTACGGCCTTTTCAATAAGACTTTCAGGTTTTTTATTCAGCAACTCACCAGCCGTTCTAGACCGTTGGCCACCGGGATAACCAGTATACCTCTGGTATATCTTAGCTTCCCATTTATTGCCACTTAGCTGGATCTTTTCAGCATTGATGATCACCACGTTATCACCACAATCTACATGTGGGGTAAAATTAGGTTTGTGTTTCCCTCTAAGCAATACTGCAACTTTGGATGCCAGTCTTCCAAGGGTCTGGTCTTCGGCATCTACCAATAACCACTGTTTATTTACAGTTTTTTTGTTTGCCGAAATGGTCTTGTAACTCAGTGTATCCACAAGCTATTCTTTTATCAATTAAACACTTGTATCCCGTTTAACGGGCTGCAAATGTACAACTATTAAGTGGAATTACAAATCCTGTTTTTGCAATATTTACAAAAATTCTGAAATGAATATTCCGAAGTGTTAAACTTGCAATCAGGACCGTTTTTTATGTTAAATTTTTCAGTACAGACCACCCAAACTGTAACATGCGTATTAATTTCAAGTCATTAGGTTACATCGATCAAAAGACGAACAGGCATGCTACCCAATCTACAGAAACTAATCATTCTGTTTATACTGCCCTGTTATTTATTTGCGCAGGACTCACAGGACTCAACAGAAGTAGTTCCAAAACGCATATACGTCACCACTTCATTGCAGGAGAACAATCCTCCTGAGATTGATGGTATTCTAAATGATAACTCCTGGGATTTGGTATCCTGGACAGGGGATTATATAGAATGGGATCCCGACGAGAATACACCTCCCAGTCAACAGACTAAATTTAAAATTCTTTATGATAGCAGTTTTTTATATGTCGCATTCAGATGCTATGACACAGAGCCCGATAAAATTGAACAACGGTTGTCTCGCAGGGATGGTTTTTCCGGTGATTGGGTAGAACTGAATATTGATAGTTACTACGATAAGCGTACCTCTTTTTCTTTTACTATTACAGCTGCAGGGGTTAAGGGTGATGAGCTGGTTTCCGACAATGGCAATAATTGGGATTCTAGTTGGAATCCGATCTGGTATGCCAAGACCAATACAGACGCTGAAGGCTGGACAGCCGAAATGAAAATACCACTGAGCCAAATCAAATTCAGTAGTTCTCAAAACCAGGTATGGGGACTTCAATCTACAAGACGTTTTTTCAGAGAAGAGGAAAGATCGCTTTGGCAACGTGTTCCGCGTGACGCACCGGGATGGGTTAGCGAATTCGGCGAATTACACGGACTAAAGAATCTCAAACCACAAAAGCAACTGGAAATTCAACCCTACACTGTAGCCCAGATCGAAACTTTTGAACCAGAAGAGGGCAATCCGTTCAGGGATGGAACAGAAGGCAAAATACCGGCAGGACTCGACGCTAAAATCGGAGTGACCAATGATCTTACACTTGATTTGACTATCAACCCCGATTTTGGACAGGTAGAGGCCGATCCGTCTGCGATCGCATTAGACGGGTTTCAGATCTTCTTTCGTGAGCAAAGACCCTTCTTTATTGAAAATAAAAATATTTTCAACTATCCGGTTTCCAGGTCGCAAGCCGGTAATACTTTTGGATTCGACAATGTATTCTACTCCAGGCGCATCGGAAGAGACCCCCAGGGATCACCGGATTTAAATGCTAATGAATTCAGTGATATGCCTGGCAATACCACTATTTTAGGTGCGGCTAAATTCAGTGGAAAAACCAAGGACGGATGGTCTATCGGGGTTCTTGAGAGTTTAACAGCACGCGAACTTGCTGTGATCGACCATGAAGGTGAACGACGGGATGAAGTGGTAGAACCACTGACCAATTATTTCGTCGGAAGACTTCAAAAAGACTTTAATGATAGAAATTCCTATATAGGAGGAATTATTACCGCTACCAGTAGGGAATCTTTACCAGAATCTCTAGACTTTTTGCACAATCAAGCCTATACAGGTGGCCTAGATTTCAAACATCAATGGAATGACAGGGACTGGTACATAGGAGGCAATTTTATCTGGAGCCATGTGAGGGGTAGTGAAGATGCAATTCAAGCTACCCAAGAATCCATTACACACCTTTTTCAGCGAACCGATGCTTCACATGTGGCAGTAGATAGTACAAAAACCTCACTCACCGGCACCAGTGGAAATCTTCAACTGGGCAAAGTAGGCGATGGCCGTTGGAAATTTGAGACAGGTGCTACCTGGCGTTCCCCGGAACTGGAATTGAACGATATCGGTTTTCAAAGACAGGCCGATGACATTAGACATTATACCTGGATTGGTTACCGAACGTTGAAACCTGATAAGGTCTTCAGAACGGTTGGTATTAACTATAACCATTGGAGTGTCTGGGATTTTGGAGGCAATCACAACAGTTTGCGCTTTAATACCAATTCTTGGGCTAATTTTAAGAACAACTGGTTTGCCAATATCGGACTGAATTATGAACCCGTGCAATACGACATATTTGCACTCAGAGGTGGACCAAGGCTACGGCTTTCACCAGAAATGAGTTTTTGGAATGGAATAAACACAGATCAACGTAAGAAATTAAGTTTCGGCTTGTTTCACAATGGCGCCAGAGCTACTGATGATTCCTATTCGCGTTACAACATAGAAGTTGGCTTTAACTACCAGCCCACTAATGCCCTGAGAATCTCAGCTTGGCCCCAATGGGGTTTCAATGATGATAAACTACAGTTTATTGACAATTTAGAAGCTAACGGGGAGACAAGGTATCTGAACGGAACCATTGAACAACGTACGCTGAGTATGTCGTTCCGCCTTAACTACACCATAAATCCGAATCTGAGCATCCAATATTGGGGTCAGCCCTTTATTTCCCAGGGTAAGTATTCCGAATTTAAACATGTGACCAATCCGTTGGCTTCCAGCTTTAACGACAGGATTACGCCGTATGGCTCTGATCAGATATCCCTGGCAGATGACACCTACTTTATTGATGAGGATCTGGATGGGAACGCTGACTTCAGTTTTGACAATCCCGACTTTTCATTGGTCCAATTCAGGTCAAACCTGGTGATTCGCTGGGAATATATTCCCGGGTCGGAGATATTTCTCGTATGGTCACAGGATATTTCGGCATCCGGAGATCCCTCACAATCTTTATTTACAGGCCTACAAGACAATCTGTTCAATGGAGTAAGGCCCACAAACATATTCCTTATTAAGGCCACTTACAGATTTGTGTTCTGAATTGAAGGCACTTTTTGCATAATATACTGCTCGTTTTTACGTTTTTTCCCTGAAAAAAGAACGAAATCCCCAATTATGATGAAACGAAATCTATTAATGCTATTTGTAGCTACCGCAATCTTGTTTTCCTGTTCTAATGACAAGGATGATGAAAACAATGACAGCATTGTCGGAACCTGGGATCTGACGGCTTATGAAATAGATGCTGAGACAGCGACTGACGATCAGGAATTCGCCCAGGAGATCCTTCAATTTCTTAGTGCTATTGATTGTACTATTCTCTCTTATACCTTCAACGAGGATGGCACTGTGATATCGACAGATTCTGGTGACTATCTTGAGATAAATGTGAATCCTGGAGGTACTGGATTAGATATACCCTGTCCGTCGGAGAGTGATATTGAAGATGGCACCTACACTTATGTAGAAGGTGTATTGACCTACATAGACGAGGTAGAAGGTAATACTACTGTTGAAGTTGAGATCAATGGAAACACTATAAGGATTGATGCAGCCGATCTCGGGATCGACAATTTTGAAGGTGGCGGCACTTTGGTGTTTACAAGACGATAAACATCTTAATTATATTAAATTTTTAAACCCTCTGGATTGCCAGAGGGTTTTTTAATATCAAATTAAGAGGCGAGTCCATTTCTTTCCGCTTGGGATTAATTTTAGCCGACTAATATTCCATTGCTGGATATTCCTCGCCCATAATCAGACCTTGTGGATTAGGAATGGTATTCTTAAAAGTTACTGGTAGGGATCCGCAAGTTTCAGGTTCAAGGCATGGACTAATTTGAAAATGAAGATGGGCAATGGAGCTCAATCCGGAATTACCACTTATTGCTATAGTATCGCCCTGAGAAACCTCGCTACCCAATTCAACAACTACCCCTTCATGCGTTAAATGACTATAGGCGGAAAATGTATTGTCTTCATGTTTAATAATAATTGCATTCTCTTGCCCAAGTGAATTATCGGAATCCATGTTATTTTCTCTTAACCAGACTACTTCTCCACCCCGGCTTGCCGTTACAATTGTACCTATCGGCATTAAAAAATCATAAGCAAAAGCCCATGGTGAGTCAACATTATGGCTATTCCAATGCCAGTGATCATTTTTTTTAGTACAGTTTCCCTGGACAGCAATAAAGGAGGTACCTACGGGGTAGGGTAATACATATTCGGAAGTTGCCCAGTTGGGATATTCGGTTGTTTGGCAAATTGAAAGTATATCTGAAGAGGAATTCTCTTCCTTGTCACAGCAGACAGTCCATGTAGTAATTAAGATGACTATTATGTATAGACGTAACCACCTCATGGTGGAATGTTACAAAATAATCCTTTGTTTAATAATGACTTTCATCAGTTGAAAGAACCTTTGGTCACCCCTAATTATTCCTGGAGTTCCTACGTTAGTTATTTAATGAGCCTCCAGCCAGTTATTTCCAAGACCCAGATCCACAACAAGCGGAACAGCCAATTCGTAGGCGTTTTCCATTTCGGTCTTAATTACACCTTTCAATTCCTCGAGCTCAGGCTTGTATACGTCAAAAACCAATTCGTCATGCACCTGCAGTAGCATTTTAGTTTTATAGTCTCCTTGTTCAAGCTTTTGATGAATATTGATCATTGCCACCTTGATAATATCGGCGGCGCTACCCTGGATGGGCGCATTTACCGCGTTCCGTTCAGCGGCCCCCCTGACCACGGCGTTACCTGAATTGATATCCTTCAGATATCGCCTTCTACCCATTACGGTCTGAACATATCCGTTGTCCCTTGCGAAATCGATTTGTTCACTGATATAATTCCGAAGCTTGGGGTAAGTTTTGTAATAGGTATCGATTAACTCCTTTGCTTCCGTCCTCGAGAGGTTGGTCTGGTTGCTTAGGCCAAAGGCAGACACACCATAAATTATCCCAAAGTTCACAGTTTTGGCATTGCCTCGTTGTTCCCTGGTCACCTCTCCCAGCGGTACGTTGAAGACCTTAGAGGCTGTTGATGCGTGGATGTCCTCCCCTTTCTTAAATGCTTCTATCATATTGGTCTCTTCACTTAAAGCCGCTATAATTCGCAATTCGATCTGAGAATAGTCGGCTGCAAGTAAGGTGTAATCCTGGTTACGCGGAATAAATGCTTTTCGCACTTGTCGCCCTCTTTCCGTGCGTATAGGTATGTTTTGCAGGTTTGGGTTATTACTGCTCAGTCTTCCTGTTGCCGCAACTGTTTGCATATAATCTGTATGCACCCGTCCGGTGCTTGGTGCAACCTGCTCGGGCAAGGCATCTACATATGTGCTCTTTAGTTTTGTCAACCCTCGGAACTCCAAAACATCGCGTATTATTTGGTGATCTTTAGCCAGGTAGGAGAGAACATCCTCAGCTGTAGAATATTGTCCGGTCCGCGTTTTCTTAGGTTTATCAACCAACTTTAATTTCTCAAAAAGTATCTCTCCTAATTGTTTGGGAGAGGCTATATTAAATTCTTCGCCTGCTTCCTCGTATATTTTTGATTCCAGATTGCGAATGTCGTTTTCTAATTCCCCTGAAAGCGACATTAGAAACTTTGTATCAAGATTAATTCCTTCCATCTCCATGTCGGCCAGCACTCTTAGCAAAGGGATTTCGAGTTCATTAAATAATTTTACGGTACTTGCATCTTCAAGTTCCTTTCTAAAATGTTCGGCAAGTTGGAATGTAATATCTGCGTCCTCGACAGCGTATTCAGTTTGCTTATCAAGTGCAACCTCCCTCATACTAAGTTGTCCTTTGCCTTTTTTACCGATAAGTGAAGTGATGGAAATAGGAGTATAATTCAGGTAGGTTTCTGAGAGTACATCCATATTGTGCCGCATATCGGGATTGATTAGATAATGAGCCAACATGGTATCAAAAAGAGTGCCTTTAACAACTATGTCATACTTGTAGAGTACCTTGATATCATACTTTAGATTTTGACCTATTTTCTCTATGGATTCATTCTCAAAAAACGGACGAAGCTCTTCAATAATTTTTTGTGCTTCTGCCCTTTCTTCCGGAACGGGCAGGTAGAATCCTTTACCAGGTTCCCATGAAAATGCTATACCAACCAATTCGGCCTCCAGAGGATCTATGGAAGTGGTTTCAGTATCGAAGCAGACAGAAGTCTGGTTCATAAGATTTTGAAGGAATAATTTCAAACCCATACCAGCCGATACACTCTGGTACACATGAGGCACATCTTCAATGGACTTTCTACTGGAGACTTCCTTAATTGTGGCTGCTTCACCATCTGCACCAAAAAGTGTAAACTGACCGCTGCCAGCAACGTTAGATTCTTTTTTCGCTGGTGTAGCAACTTTTTCCTGACCGTTACTCTCTTCCGGAACAGGAGAGAATAGTTTTATAAACTGGTCACGCAGTCTCCTGAACTCTAACTCTTCAAAGATCTGTTGTACTTTTTCTCCATCGGGCATTGAGAGTTCGTAATCCTCGGCATTGAAATTCACTTCGCAGGTAACGCAAATAGTGGCAAGTTTTTTTGAGAGCACACCCAATTCCGCATTTTCTTCTACGCGTTCTTTCATTTTACCTTTCAGCTGATCCGTATTGGCCAATAAACCTTCCATTGAACCGAACTCTGATATAAACTTTTTCGCAGTTTTGTCTCCTACGCCCGGTAACCCTGGTATATTGTCGCTCGCATCACCCATCATTCCCAAATAGTCAATCACCTGTTCCGGGTGTTCTACGCCAAATCTTTGTTGCACTTCCGGGATACCCCAAATCTCTATGCCATTACCCATTCGGGCAGGACGGTACATAAATATGTTATCTGAAACCAATTGTCCGAAGTCTTTGTCAGGGGTTACCATATAAACCATATAGCCCTCTTTTTCGGCTTGTTTGGCAAGCGTACCGATAATATCGTCGGCTTCAAGGCCGGAGACTTCAACAACAGGAATATGCATGGCCTTTAAGATGTCCTGGATAATTGGCACAGCAATTCGAATAGCATCAGGTGTTTCATCCCGGTTGGCCTTATAATCAGGATAAAGGGCTGTACGTTCTGTGCTACCATCCTTATCAAAGCACACCGCCAGATGATCTGGCTTTTCCCTTTTGATCACATCGAAAAGTGAATTGACAAATCCCATTATGGCAGATGTGTCCATACCCTTGGAGTTAATCCGTGGATTTTTGATCAGCGCATAATAGCCACGAAATATCAACGCGTAGGCATCTAGTAAAAAAAGTCGCTTTTGTTCAGCCATTTTGGAATCAATTGATAAAATTCAAATCTACAAAGAATAAGTGCTAATACGATCGATCAGGGTCTGAGATAACTGGCCGAAGGATTGTTTGAATGACCTTCTTTGCTATACACCCGGTAGGAGAAACCTGGGTGTATACAATAACCCCCGGTCTCGCCTTTTTTGTTCATAGCGATAAAACCAATTTGAAAATCCAGATTGTCCTTGTTTTTATCTACAATTCTTTTCACTACCGTTTCACATGCTTCTTGCGGTGTCTTGCCCTGGCGCATTAATTCAACGACAAGGAAACTCCCAACAGTCCGTACCACTTCTTCTCCCAAACCTGTAGCAGCGGCGCCACCTACATCATTATCTACAAACAACCCGGCACCGATTATTGGTGAATCTCCCACACGACCTGCTACTTTGTAGGCCATACCACTTGTAGTGCACGCGCCCGCTATATGCCCGTTATTGTCAATTGCAAGCATACCTATGGTGTCGTGGTTCTCGATATTGATAACCGGTTTATACTTGGCAGTTGTCGTCCATTCCAACCACTCTTGTTTCGACTTTTCGGTCAGGAGGTTTTCCTTCTTAAAGCCCAACTCATAAGCAAACTTTTCTGCACCTCTACCCGCTAGCATAACATGTGGTGTCTCTTCCATTACCTTTCTAGCGACAGATATCGGATGTACAATATTTTGAAGATAAACCACAGAACCACAGTTGCTATCTTTATCCATAATACATGCGTCTAAAGTTACATTGCCATCCCTATCCGGTCTGCCGCCTTTCCCAACTGACTGGTTAGTCTCATCGGCCTCTTCCACCATTACCCCTTGCTCAACTGCATCCAGGCAACTTTCTCCACTTTCTAATAATTTCCATGCCATTTTTGTGGCGTTTGGAACATCCCAGGTGGCAATAACTATGGGTTTTAGATTTGGCTTTGCTCGTATATTGGATTTTAATTCATCGCTGTCATTCTTAGAACTTGCAAGGATAGGAGTAGACAAAAGGCCTGCTGTTGTGAGGGTAGATTTTTCAATGAATTTTCTCCTTTTCATTGGTTATCGTTGTTTACTTTTATTGAGTTAAATATAATCAATATGATTGTAGAAGTATGTGCTAATTCCTTGCAGTCTGCCCTGAATGCTCAAGAGGCCGGAGCAGACAGATTGGAGATCTGTTCGGAACTAGGCGTGGGTGGGATTACACCCTCCTATGGACTGCTGAAAAAAATCAAAGAACAGATTTCTATTCCTGTACATGTTCTCATACGACCTCGAAGCGGTGATTTTAGCTATTCTGAAGCTGAATTTGAAGTAATGCTCAGCGATATTGACACCTGTCTAAAAATGGGATTTGAAGGTGTTGTATGTGGTGTGTTAAATACTGATTTCACTTTAGACATTGACCGGACCGACATGCTCAAGCGTGGAGCTTCCGGAATGAAATTTACCTTTCACAGAGCTTTTGACTGGGTTGAAGATCCTATTCAAACACTAAAGGAGCTTGAGGTTATGGGCGTGGATAATATCCTAACATCGGGTCAGAGCAAAAAAGCAGTAGAGGGTACGCCTTTGCTAAAAACACTGCTTAAGAGGGCAAATCATTGTACCATCATTCCTGCTGCCGGAATAAGGCCTGATAATGTATTAATATTTAAAGAGTTAGGCTTTTCCACAATCCACTTATCTGGAGTCAGTCTTAATCCCACACTACCCAGACTACCAATTGTATCTATGAATTCACCGGGCATCCTGGCCGAGAATAAAATTGCAATTTCCGACCCTGAACTGATTCGAGCACTAGTTAATACCGTTAAATAAATGTGAGTAAAGGAGACTAATTCTGTCAAAGAAATATATTTGCAAAAAAATCAATGTTGCGCTGGATCGTTTTTATTGTTATCTATCTTGTCATGGGCTTCTATGTCCTCCAGGCATTAAAAACAGCAACCCGTTTCCCCTGGGTATATTATGCATTCATGGCTTTATCGCTTCTGGTACTTGGAAATTTCATATATCAATTTACCTGGGGTGGAGAAGCCGGACGAGTGCTCAGCAGGCCTAAAAGCTATGCATTTGGTTTTTTGATCGCCATCCTCACTTTTAATATTATTACAATACTCTTTCTTTTTTCAGAGGATATTTTCCGCTTTGTGGCAGCTGTATATTCCAGGTTTTTTGGTTCATCACAGGAATTTGGACTGCCTACCAGAAGAAGATTTCTAAGCCTTATGGCGATGGGTATTGCAGCTGTTCCATTTAGCGCCCTGCTATATGGAATGTATCGTGGCAAATACAACTTTAAGGTATTGAAATATCAACTGGAATTTGATGACCTCCCATCGGCTTTCGACGGATATCAGATCACCCAGATTTCCGACATCCACAGCGGGAGTTTTGACAACAGGGATAAAATTAAATACGCCGTAAACCTTATCAACAAGCAAAAAAGCGATGTTATATTTTTTACCGGGGATATGGTGAATAACAAAGCTGATGAAATGAGACCCTGGACAGAGTTGTTTTCTCAACTGCAGGCTGAAGATGGTAAATTTTCTATTTTAGGAAATCACGACTACGGTGATTATATAGCCTGGCCGACCGAAGAGCAGAAGCGTGATAATTTGGAGGAATTGAAGAAAATGCAGCGTGAAATGGGTTTTGATCTGCTTCTTAATGAAAGTCGCTATCTGAGCAGGGGTGTGGAGAAGCTGGCCTTGATTGGGGTCGAAAACTGGGGACGAGGCGGATTTAAAAAGGCAGGTGACCTGACCAAAGCCACTGAAGGTATTGAAAAGGACGACTTTAAAATTCTTCTTAGTCATGATCCATCGCATTGGGAAGATAAGGTAATACCAGACGATTCGCATTACCACCTAACGCTTAGTGGGCACACCCATGGTATGCAGTTCGGGATTGAGATTCCCGGTGTGGTAAAATGGAGCCCCGTTAAATGGCGATATAAATATTGGGCAGGCATGTATGAAGAGATGGGACAGTTTATAAATGTTAATCGTGGATTTGGATTTATAGGGTATCCTGGAAGAGTTGGTATTTGGCCTGAAATCACTGTAATTACCCTTAAGAAAAAAGCAATTGCCTGAACTTTGATACCAGGTATATTACTATTTAGTTACCAAAACGGAATTTTTAACATTTTTTCTTACTTTTGGCTCATAACCCAATGATTTACATATGTCTAAATTCGGTGAACTTATAGATCTGAATATTCCCGTGCTCTTGGACTTCTATGCAGAATGGAACGAACAATCTACTGCCATGCATCCGGTTCTCAGGGATGTAGCTGCTGCGCTGGGCGATAAAGGTAAAGTCATCAAAATTGATGTTGACAAAAACAAGGAACTATCGCAGGCCCTGAGAATTAAAGGCCTTCCCACCCTAATGATCTACAAAAAAGGGGAAATGGTATGGCGCCAAAGCGGTGAACAAGACGCCAATACTCTCATTGGAATACTCAACGAGTATTTATAAATCTGCGATCTAAACTCTTTAGTTTACGGAGTCTTGAATTACAATTGAATTTTTGGTAGATGTTGATTCACTCGGCATTGAGTCGGATATAGGAACAGTGTCGATAAGGTCAGGATCTCTCATTTCCGGCTCGTCTTCTAGATATTCATCTTCGTAAAAATGTCTGAATTTATCTATATAGTCATTAAAGACAAGTGTTTCATTTTCCGCAACTTCCCGGTTGTCATTATCAATGGTGATATCTATAATCCTGCGATAGGCTTCCATATCTGAGATAATATCATCAATATTATCGTATTGCTCATCCAAGGGTATTCCGGAGTAATACTCCAGGCGTTCCTGATAGATCTTTTTGAGTTTGGCAAATAGATCACGGGCTTGTTCTGTTGCACCTACCTTGTAATAACTGTCCATAAAGGGCTCTACAAAAGTGTAGTAGTCATAATATTCAACGGGCATATTTTCCATAGCCAGATCTATTATATCTCTGGCCTTTTCAATTTTGTCCTCTTCTATTAATTTTTCTGTGAGTCGGGCCAGGTTACTTCTAAAAGACAGACCTTGAGTTCTGGTCTGAGGGTCGTGGTAGATCTTATCACTACCGGAGTTTCCCCATTCCCATTGCATCACGATGTTGTACATAAGCTCGCTGTCTATCCTTCCCAATTCAAAAGCACTTCTGTTTTTGGTTTTAATAGGTACCAGTTTATAAGCCAGGCCATCGAGTTGTAAATAGTCCTTCATCCAGATATATTCGGCCTGGTCAAAACTTCCTCCCGAAAAATAAATAGGTCGCTCCCAATCGTTATTGGCCATAATATCGAGCATCATGATACGGTTCTTGGGAAGGGCAGACTTTGGCAGGTCGACATCAATATAATCGAGAATCAGATCAGCATCTTTCTCTTTAACAAGGCCGGTTTTCAAAACGTTTTCCTTGTTAACAGGGATCCTGATCTTATTTGTGGGATAATATACCAGGTCTAAAGTGCTTTCAGGATATTCGCTCAGATCAGCGCCCTGTCTTTCAAGTATGTACCTGAATTTGGTCTGTGGTTTATCGCTGGCAACCCATTTAATAAAATCCTTAACATCCCAGCGCGTATCAGTAATTCCCTGGTAATAGATTACATCCCTGTTCCCATACCTGTAGAGCTCATGAGTGAGTTGCGAGGGTATAGGGTCACTCTTATAGGCCTTTCTCTTCATTTGATCTACGTACCAATCGGTCGCAAAGAGGCTGGTACAAATTATGCGAACATCAGTTCGGTGATCCTCTATTTCCTGGGCATACCACAATGGAAAAGTGTCGTTATCACCAATAGTGAACAACATGGCACCAGCATCTTTTTGGCAGGAATCGAGGTATGCTTTTGCCGATGCTCTTGCCGTATATCGCCCGGACCGATCGTGGTCGTCCCAGTTTTGTGCGGCCATCAAGATAGGTACGGCCAGGAGACAAATGAGGGTAATTACAGGAGCCCATATCTTTGGTTTGACCCATCGTTTAAATTCATCGAATAAGGCGTAGACCCCAAGCCCGATCCAGATAGCAAAAATGAAGAAGGAACCCACAAGGGAATAGTCTCTTTCCCTTGGCTGGAATATGTAGGGGTTGGTGTAGAACTGGATGGCAATTCCCGTGAATATAAAGAATACAAACAGTACCCAAAATTGTTTAGGATTGCGCGAAATTAGAAATACCATGCCAATGATCCCCAAAAGCAATGGCAGGAAGAAATATGTATTTCTACCCTTATTATTCAATACATCGCTTGGTAGATTATCCTGGCTTCCAAGGAATATACTGTCTATAAATTTAATCCCACTAAGCCACTCTCCATGTTTGTTATACTTACCTTGAATATCATCCTGCTTCCCGACAAAGTTCCAGAGAAAATAGCGCCAGTACATGTATCCAAACTGGAATTTGAACATGTACTCTAAGTTATCCCATAGGGTTGGTGGCTTCACTTCAAGGTAGTCACTGAATTGTCTGAGAAAGCTGATATATTGCTCTTCATCTATTTCACCGCGTTCATAACCAATGCGCAGTTCAGCCACAGCCTGGCGAAGTTCTTCGTTAGAAGATTTCAGACCAAAATCGAGCAGACCGAAGTACCTCATGTAGTTTTCCGCGTGCTGATCAGACCATAACCGGGGAAGCAATCCCCTATGATTTGGATTTGGTCCCTGAAGTGCATCTTCATATTTATTTACTATAATGTATTTGCCCAGTTTTTCGTCTTTCTCGTATTTTGGTTTATCATCCTTGTCCTCACCGGGAGCTGCGAAAAGATCCGAGTAATATGTACCATAAAATGGACTGTCTACTCCAGGATATTGTTCTCTGTTGTAATAGGCCAGGAGGGCTCTTGCATCAGCAGGATTGTTTTCGTTGACTACCACGTTGGCATTGGCTCTTATGGGCAGCATCAACCAGGTAGAAAAACCCAGAAATAAGAATAGTCCACATAGAACCAGCGTATTGGCAGTCCTAAAACCATTCTTTCTGGTATAGTTTAAACCGTAGTAAAAAACGGCAGCAAAAACCAGTCCCATAATAATAGTACCAGAATTAAACGGTAATCCTATGCTGTTTATGAAGAATACTTCACTCCATCCAAATAATTTAAGAACATAGGTAAGTGAGAATTTATAGACCAGCATTAGTATAGCGACAACAATGATGTTCGCAAGAAGAAAATTTTTAACCGTAGTGGTTTTGTATCTCTCAAAGTAGTATAGCAAGCCTATGGAGGGTATGGCCAGGAATCCCATAAACTGTACACCAAAGGTGAGCCCTATTACAAAGCTTATTAAGATGAGCCATTTGTTTCCCCTGGGATTGTCCAGATTGTCTACCCATTTCAGTCCCAGCCAAAGCAATAAAGACATGACAAAACTTGCCATTGCGTAGACCTCAGTTTCCACAGCGTTGAACCAGAAACTGTCTGAAAAGGTAAATGCCAGGGCGCCAACTATACCACTTCCAAGTATGGCGATGGCCTTGCTGTTCGTAAAAGTCTCGTGACTTGGGATCATTTTACGAGTGATGTTCGTAATGATCCAGAACATGAACAGAATGGTAAGTGCACTTGAAACACTCGAAACGTAATTGACCATTCGGGCAATCTGGTCGGCTTCCATGGCGAACATGGCAAAAAAGGCGCCGATCATCTGAAGCAGGGGTGCACCTGGAGGGTGAGCTACCTGCAGTTTAGCCGAGGTAGTGATATACTCGCCTGCATCCCAAAAACTTCCAGTGGGTTCTACAGTAATTCCGTAGGTGATTAGTGCAATAAAAAAAACGACCCATCCTAAGATGGTATCCCACTTCTCGAAGTTCATTGAAAACATGTAGTTCGATGTTTACCGGTCGTGGCGAATTTACTAATTAATATAGATATGGGTTGCAATATTTGTTAAACCTTTAACAGGCAGATACAACCTAATATTTTTAACGGAATGTCCTCAAAATTATTTGTGCGTAAGGAAGTTTGTCTTAAATTTGCACGCCTGTCCGCCCAGTGGAGGCGGACTCTTTCTAGCTACTGGCCTATGGTGTAATTGGCAACACAGCTGATTTTGGTTCAGTCGTTCTAGGTTCGAGTCCTAGTAGGCCAACGAAATCATTAATGAAATCCCGGTACTTAGATGTATTGGGATTTTTGTTTTATTTTATTCCTTCCGTTGCTTTATTGGAAAGTAGCCTAAAGAATTATCAAAGTGCATTTACATTACCCTGATCTGATAGTATTGGCCGGTCTGTTTCTATCGGTACTCCTGGCTTTTGGTATTGGTATCAAAGTCAGGCAACATATGGCTAATTTCTGGCTTGTTGGCTTCTTTCTCAGCAGCGCTGTCGTATTCACGGTCAAATTTCTGTATAGCACTGGAATTATTATCCACCATCCTCATTGGTTCAAAGTCAATTTTCCGATTGGTTTATTGCGTCCAGTACTTATTTACTTATATGTCCATTATCTTCTTTGTGGAATCAAAAAAATTAATATCAGGCATTCAGTCCATTTTTTACCTTTTGTTATACTTGTCATTTATCTTTTCCCTTTTCTTATCCAAAGTACGGACTATAAATTGGCAGTGCTCAACGGAGTAGTTGTCAATAAGCTGGGTATAATACCAAGGTGGTATACTTATTTTCAGATATCATATTCTGTATTCTACATCATCGCTATTTTTTTTGATGTTAGGAAGTACAGAAGGAAATACCCGGATCCCGGCAAGTCGCAAAAAACACTATTGCAATGGATAAATTATATTTTGTGGGGAGGATCTGTCTATTTATTGTCCGCTATGCTTTTACAAATTCTGGGCCTGACACAAAATTTCAATTACTATCTGTATGAGATATTTTCTGTGTTAATAATAATATTATGCGTTAAACTTATCTCACTTCCAGGACTTGTAACTGAGCCAGTTCATGAGAAGTATCATAAATCATGGCTTTCCTCCCATGAGATGGATACTTATTTCAAATCGATTCACACTTTAATGGTGGATAGAGCTTTATACATAAAGGGAGACCTGAAATTAAAACACTTAGCTCATGAGCTTGATTTACCCGAATACCTGGTATCTCAGATAATTAATTACAAGGCTGGTAAGTCTTTTAGAAATTTTCTTAATGCATATAGAGTAGAACGCGCGAAGGAAATGTTGATCATGTCGCGAAAACAGTATTCCATAGAGGGGATAGCCAGGGAAGTTGGCTTTAATTCCAGAGCAACTTTTTATAACGCGTTCAAAAGGGAAACCAACCTCACGCCTACAGAATACCTCAATAGTATCATGTAAGGTGTCCAGTTTTGCTTGTTTGGACAACTACTTTTTGAAATTACGGAGCACATTGCCCAGCTTCGTGTACTTCTTTTTTAAAAGGTTGATCTATGAGAAATTTGTTCTATTTACTCCTGTCTTTGTTTTTAAACTGTTGTTTGAATGATGTGAGCGCTCAGACCAATTTGAGTACAAACAAGATATTTCCGGGCCGGCAATGGAAAACGATAGAACCCGAAAATGTTGGGTATTCATCGGAAAAGCTGCATCAGGCTAAGTCAAAGTTCGAAGAAATAGGTGGAGTAGCTGCCCTTGTCGTGGTTAACGGATATATTATAGCGGATTGGGGTTTAACTGATTTTAATTTTGACTGTCGATCTATTCGCAAGAGTTTCATTAGTTCACTGTATGGAATTTATATGGACAAAGGCCTTATTGATTACAACAGGACACTCGCTGAGATTGGAATCAATGACGGCGGTAAATTGAACAAAGAAGAGTTGAAAGCAAGAATCAGGCACCTTATGACATCAAGTTCAGGTATTTATCTTCCGGCTGCTTTTGAAGAGGCATCTAATCGAAATAAACCTGATAGGGGTACCCATAGGCCAGGAGAGTATTTTAAATATAACAACTGGGATTTTAATACCTTATCAACGATCTTCAACAAATTGACAGATCGCGACCTGTTCAATGCATTTGATCATTATATTGCCAAACCGATCGGGATGGAGCACTTTAATTCAAATTATAATACCGGATATTTATATCAACCCGGATTATCAGAACATCCAGCCTATATATTCAGGATCTCAGCTAAGGACCTTGCTCGATTTGGACTTCTTTACTTAAATCGAGGTAATTGGGATGGATATCAGATTGTACCAGAAGATTGGATAAATGAAAGCACCAGGACTCAGATAGAAACGGGAGACGACTTTTACTATAATTATGGGTATTTATGGTGGGTAAGCAAAAGAAAATCTGTTTCTGGGAGTACTCCGTTCCTGGCAAGAGGAGCACAGTCACAATTCATGTTCATTGACCAGGCCAATGATTTGATCATTATATTTAGGGACAATCCTGACGCGACAGAAAAGGTTAGTAAAGCCAAGGCGTATCCGTTGATTGGGGCGGTCTATGGTGCAAAAATTAATTAGCGTTGTTTAGGCAAGAAAATTTTGGTACTAAAAAGTGTGATAGAGAATAGTGATCGTCAGGGAAAGTAAAGGTTATCTTAGGACGGAGGTCGGAGGAAAGAAATTACCTGAAATCATATTTCTGTCTTCGCAATTCGGGCTAGGAAAGACTATTCAACAATCAATACTTACTAATTAATAATTACTAATTACTAATTGCTAATCATTGATTACAAATCACTAATTACTAATTTCCAATCCCTCAGTGATAATGA
>JAAUYH010055679.1_pt1 | contig 21957 bp, 24 predicted proteins | sample 7278061 | NCBI WGS metagenome assembly JAAUYH01 (sample SAMN14350203, study PRJNA611818) | marine sediment metagenome | isolation source: surface marine sediment (0.6m) | place: French Polynesia: Moorea | collected 2018-08 | reverse complement strand
GGGTTAGGTTGCAGACCATAAGTTATTGTGTTTTCATAAAAATCAACCCTGCGCCTAACCCACCCTACGAGGTATAAATTTTTCTGATCACCATAACTACAGGAGAGCCAGTTTGCTACAAATCCTAAAACTAAACCATTGCAACGTATTCGGCAAAGAAGAGTGAGTCGGAAGAAAAAAAGGTCTAATAATAGACGAAAAACTCAACAAAAACTATCTAGATTTCAACATCGAATTGCTATTAAACGAGAATCTTATCAATGGCAAACAGCTAAAAAAATTGTCTTAAAATCTGATGCCATTGCCATTGAAGATTTGCAAATCTCAAACTTGATTAAAAGATGCAAACCTAAATATGATGAAAAGACGAGCGACCCCGCGCCGTCGCACGGCGCAAGGGAACGCGCTCCAAGAGAGGAGAAAACATTACGCTCTTTTGAGCAAACGTGATGTGCCTGGGAACTTGAGCGAATATGCTTTTCAGTTCAGTCTATTCAATCAAGAAAATAACCATCCCGACAGAGATTCGTTATGAATCTCCTCGGCTTTAGCCAGGAGAGCGTCAAAAGTGTAAATAAACGTTGCTTAATGGACTTTTACTCTACTAAGACAAAGTATAATGTATGTGGTAGATTATTTTACCTCAGTTGAGATAGTTCTCTTAAGAGGAGGCATCTGAACAATGGGAAATACACATTTTGCTATAGCTCGCTACAAAACTGATGGCAGCCCTGATAAAACCTTTGGGGGGGGAGATGGCCGAGTCCTGAGTCGTTTTTATCCTCAATCTGACCAAGAAATCCATGCTTTAACCATTGATTCAGCTAACAGAATAGTGGCTGGAGGTTATGTTCGACTTGTCTCTGAAAAGTCTTATGATTTTGCCTTGGCTCGTTACAAAACTGATGGCAACCCTGATGAAACTTTTGGAGAGAAGGGCCAAGTTGTGACTCATTTCCCTGATAGTATGTCTGGCATCAAAGCCATTGCCATCGACAAGGATGGTGGAATCATTGCAGGCGGTTGGAAAGCATCGAATCAAGATGGGCAAGATCCAGAATTTGCCCTAGTTCGCTATGACACTCACGGCAACCCTGATGAAACTTTTGGAGAGAATGTCCGAGTTACTACTGAGTTTCCTCCTGATTCTACGGGGGTGGCAATCCGCTCTATTGCGATTGATCACGACGATCGCATTGTTGTCGGGGGTTACAGAAGTGATGATATGTTGGAAAACGAATTTATCCTAGCTCGCTACGACTCTGATGGCAATCTTGATACGACCTTTGGAAATAAGGGCCTAGCGGCGAATTGTTTCCCTTCAGCAGTGCGAGCTAAAATCTACTCCATTGCTATTGACAATGATGATGGCATTGTGGCAGGAGGCTGGGCTCAGTTTAAGGAATGGTGGGGGGCAGTCTTGGCTCGCTACAATTCTTATGGCACCCTTGATACAACGTTTGGGGATGGAGACCAAGCTAAAAGCAATTCTGCCCAGACCCTAATCAACTCTATTGCCATTGACAAGCAAGGGCGAATCGTTGTTGGCGGCTACCAAGAGGCTCAATCTCCCTATACCGGCTCGGAGAAGAACGCTCTGTTAGCTCGTTACACTACGAAGTTAACAGTTGATGACAGTTTTGGTGATCACGGACAAGTCAATATTTCATTCGTTCCCGACTCAGACTCTGAGATCACATCAATTGCCATCGACGAGCAAGAACGAATTGTGGCAGGAGGTTGGGTAAGAGAGAGTCACGTGGGAGGAGTTGCCTTGAGATTTGCCTTAACTCGCTTGACAGATGATGATTTTGATCCTGAATTTGGTGAAGATAATGGCAAAGTGCTAACCAAGGTGACAGGTGATCAGACGCTTCATTGTCTTGCTATTGACCATGAGGGTCGAATTGTTGCCGGAGGATGGGCTACTCCGGCTCGCGTAGTGTTCCCTCCCCTTGCAGTCTTATTAGCTGGCCTAGCTATTCTAGCTACTGTAGGCATTTTAGCTACTTTAGGCATTTTTTGGGCGGGGTGACGCAGAAGAACAAGATGGGGACTGCGCTCAACGATTTTGTTCAAAAAACAAAAACCCTCTAATTTGTTAGAGGGTTTTCCATTAATCAATAACAAGCATTAGGACAAAATTATCCTAAAAGGGCTTTCGCTTTAGCTAACACATTATCCACACTAAAGCCAAATTTCTCCATACAGGTTGCACCAGGAGCAGACGCACCGAAACGGTCAATACTAACGGTATCCCCTTCAGAGCCTACATACTTGTGCCAACCAAAACTAGCACCGGCTTCAACGGATAACCGCTTGGTAACCGCTTTAGGAAGAACAGACTCTTTGTAAGCAGCATCTTGCGCTTCAAATAACTCCCAAGAAGGCATTGAAACCACACGAACTTTCTTACCTTCGCTGCTTAATTTTTCAGCAGCACTAACACAAAGATTAACTTCAGAGCCGGTTCCGATAAGGATAATATCAGGGGTTCCGTCACAGTCCACAATCGCATAAGCACCTTTAGCCACCCCTTCCAGAGAAGTACCAGGCAAGTGAGGCACATTTTGACGGGTGAAAGCTAAGAGAGTGGGAGCGTTTTGTTTTGCCTTTTCAACGGCAATTTTATAAGCACCGGAACACTCATTACCATCCGCAGGACGAATAACCGTTAAATCAGGAATGGCCCGTAAAGAGGCTAAGGTTTCGATGGGTTGGTGAGTCGGTCCATCTTCCCCTTGTCCAATGGAGTCGTGAGTCATCACCCAGATAGCTCCAGCTTGAGATAGGGCAGATAAACGGATGGAAGCCCGCATATAATCGGTAAAGATTAAAAATGTGGCACCATAGGGAATCAAACCCGAACCATGTAAGGCCATGGCGTTACAAATAGCACCCATCCCGTGTTCTCTTACCCCAAAGTGGACGTTACGGTTAGCGTATTGTCCTTTTTGGAAGTCTCCAGAAATTTTTAATTCCGTTAAGTTGGAGTGGGTTAAATCGGCTGAACCCCCGATTAACTCAGGTAAAACAGGAGCTAACTTATTGAGGATAGCAGCCGAATGCTTCCGGGTAGGGGTTGGTGCATCGTCGGGGGTAAAGGTGGGAAGTTCCTTGTCCCAATCATCCGGTAGTTGACCACTTAAATAACGTTCAAACTCAGCCGCTTCTGCGGGGTATTTGGACTTGTAAGCGTCAAACGCTTGGTTCCACTCTGATTCATAGTTAGCACCTCGTTCGATGGCTTTATTCATGTGGCTTAGCACATCTTGAGGAATATCAAAGGGTTCGTGATCCCATCCTAAGTTTTTGCGGGTTAACGCCACTTCATCGGCCCCTAACGCAGCCCCGTGAACGCCGGCGGTGTTTTGCTTGTTGGGGGAACCATAACCAATGGTGGTGGTGACTTTAATCATTGAAGGCTTATCGGTGACTTTTTTCGCCTCTTCGATCGCCTTAGCAATGCCATCTAAATCGGTGTTACCATTTTCCACATGGAGAACGTGCCAACCGTAAGCCTCGAAGCGTTTGGATACATCTTCGGTGAAGGCCACATCGGTAGAACCATCGATAGAGATATGGTTATCGTCATAAAGGGCGATAAGTTTACCTAAACCCCAGTGTCCAGCAATTGAACAAGCTTCACTGGCCACCCCTTCCATGTTGCAACCATCCCCTAAAATGACGTAGGTGTAATGGTCAACAATGGTGGCATCGGGTTTGTTGAAAGTAGCCGCCAAATGCGCTTCAGCTAGGGCTAAACCTACACCATTAGCGATCCCTTGTCCTAAAGGACCGGTGGTAACTTCCACACCTTCGGTTTCAAAGTTTTCTGGGTGTCCAGGGGTTTTTGATCCCCATTGACGGAATTGTTTAATATCTTCAATGCTGACACTATCGTAACCGGTCAAATAGAGTAAGGCGTACTGTAACATACAACCATGACCCGCCGATAGGATAAAGCGATCGCGGTTAAACCATTTGGGGTTTTTGGGGTTAAACCGCATAAACTTATCCCACAGGACGTAAGCCATCGGGGCCGCGCCCATAGGCAGTCCTGGGTGTCCTGATTTGGCTTTTTCTACAGCATCAACTGCTAAAAAACGAATAGAATTAATACAAAGTTCTTGAAGTGACTGGGTGGCAGCGACCATAATTTTTCTTGAAATAAACTACGATAAGACAACAATTCAGTGTGTGGAGTGGGCAACTCCCTGTCTGTCATTTGCCCCAAGGTTTGTCTTTATCATCCCACTCTTGGGTAACGATGGGAAGATACACGGAAATAATTTTCTGACAGGGATGCGATCGCTGACATCAATGGTAAAGCAAAAGACTTGTTTTTCCCTGAGACCATTTTCGGGATCAGAAAATTTCAACAGTTAGTAAAATAAGGAGAGTGTTTTCATGACCACGCCAAAATCATCTAAAGATGAATATCTCGTAAAAGATAGGTTGATCAATCGAAATATTTTTGATAAACAAGATCCTGAGCAACTTCGAGGTATCTGGCTAAGAGCTTTTAGTTTTTCCTTTAATGACTCTCCGAAAGCTAAAAATCAGTCAGAACTAGAATCAGTCAAAGAGGATTTATATAAAGAAATATATAAAAAGCTAAAAAAGGCTCAAGCTAATTGTTTCTCTTTCTGTTGCTTATATTGCCTATTTTAGAAATGCTAAAATTCAAACGACAGTAGGAACTAATTTAATAATTTTTAATAGCTTTATTAACACAGTTTCAGGAAAGGTTTGGGGGGGAGTAACTTTTGTTTTACCTACCACTTTTTCTAACTGGGAACCGAGAGGGGGAGTAGTTTATCAGGTACGTCTGGTTGTGGGAAAACTAGATAATCCTCAGCAATATTTTGATTTAGCTTGGAGTAATTTTGTTAAATTTGTTGATGGTGTACAATGGGAAAATGAAGATGTAGCACAACCAATTGCTATGCCAGGTCGGACATCTGTGAGTAAGTTTCTAAGATTTGATTGGAGTCCGTTAGCTGGCGATAAATTTAACCTTTCTACTGGACAATATGAGCTTTTTTTATTGCTTTGGTCAAGTCAATCAGAAAAACCAGATATTCAACATAGATTTTTGTTGACTATAACTGAAGACATCCGTAATGTTTTTCAAAAAACAATAGATAATGAAGAAAGTTTTGGGATTTGGATACCCATTGATGATACAAGGAGGTCAAATCGCGTTATAACTAGAGTAGGATTTACAAGAGAATATGAATAATTAGTATTTTTATAAGGAGAAAAAAGTCAATGTCTAAGAAAAAGAATGCTGGTTTTGGTAGTCAGGTATATGGAGGTAGCATATCAGTACAGACTGGTGGCGGTGCAGTCGTAGGAAGTGCTATTGGCGGAATGAATAGTACAATTGATAACCAAAATATTCAAGTCAGCCAATATCCTAATGAAAAAAAACAGACCCTTGCTGAAGCAGCAGAAGAAATTAGACAACTTCTTCTGCAACTAGAAAAATCATATTCTATCGATACCGCTTCAGGACAAATGATGGTAGCAGCAGAAGCGGTTAAAACGATTGAAACTAACCCATCTTTGAAACAGAAGGTTATAGCAGCTTTAAAAGCTGGAGGACTTGAAGCATTTGAAAAAGCCATTAATCATCCTGTAAGTGCCTTTATTGTTGGCGCAATTAAAAGTTGGCAGGAAGCCAAGTAGTGTCTATTTGTGTCCGACTACTTATCCACCAACTAATAACAGCAACACTAAAAAATTCCCTTGCCTCAAGTCATAGAAGTTGGGGTACTCTTTTTATTTTTCTGGTTTTTCAATTATTAGGATAAAGTTCTTTTTTGATTGTTAAGGCAGATAATAAGGAATTAACTTTATATCTAAAGCCAAGCTCTAGTTTCTTTTTTTTACTCTTTGAGTATCTGACTTTAAACAAAAAAATAGCATCTCTATCAATAGCACGAACAACTATGCCAAGAAGCGATAAAATATAACAGTAGACAATACAAAGCACAACCATACCAGTACAAAAATTAGTGAGGACATTTTTTGTCTGTTTAATTGGTTATTAGGAGTAAACTCCGAATCTCATTAACATTAAATCCCATCATGGGTAGTGCTGTAAAAAAAGACAAAAAAATTAGGAGATTTGTATTATTATGAGTTATGATTTTGATCTGTTTGTCATTGGTGGGGGTTCAGGAGGTATTGCCACTGCTAGACGGGCCGCTGAATACGGTGCAAAAGTTGGCTTAGCAGAATCTAATCGTTTAGGGGGAACCTGCGTCAATGTGGGCTGTATTCCTAAAAAATTGATGGTCTATACTTCCCATTTTCCGGCACAGTTTCAAGAGTCTCAGGGATATGGTTGGAGTCCGGTGAAAAGTACCTTAGATTGGTCAAAAATGATCACCTCAGTCCAACAAGAAACGGAACGTCTTAACGGTATCTATCAACGAATGTTGGATAACTCCAAAGTCCAACTTTATCGGGACTATGGAAAATTACTTGATCCCCACACAGTACAAGTGGGAAATACTCAAATTACCGCCGATAAAATCTTAATTGCAGTGGGGGGACATCCCGTTACCCCAGACATTCCAGGGATCGAACATACGATTATTTCAGACCAAATGTTTACCCTAGCCAAACAACCCAAACGCTTAGTCATCTGGGGAGGCGGTTACATTGGGGTAGAATTTGCCTGTATTATGCGCGGGTTGGGTTCAGACGTGATTCAAATTATTCGTCGGGATAAAATTCTCAGAGGATTTGATGACGATATCAGAACCACTATTCAAGAATCCATGGAACATCACGGTATCCAAATCCTCAAAAATTCTACCATTACCGCCATTGAAAAAACCTCTCAAGGGTTAAAAATTGCCCTAGAAGGAGATCAAAATAATGAGATGGTTTTGGCGGATACCATTGGCTTAGCGGCTACTGGACGTAAACCGAGTTTAGATAACTTAGGCTTGGAAAATGCTGGCGTTGAAGTGAAAAATGATGCCATCGCCGTTGATCAATATAGCTGCACCTCTCAAGAGAATATTTACGCCGTAGGAGACTGTACCGACAACATTAATCTAACCCCCGTAGCCATCAATGAAGGACGGGCTTTCGCCGATACCCATTTTGGCGGAAAATCTCGCACCATGAGCTATGAAAACGTCCCTTCTGCTGTGTTTAGTAACCCTGAAGCAGCGACGGTGGGGTTAACTGAAGCAGAGGCCAAACAACAATACGGAGAAGACGCGATCAAAGTCTATCGCAGTAAGTTCCGTCCCATGTACTACGTTTTACCCGGGAAAGAAGAGAAAACCCTGATGAAATTAGTGGTTCACCAAGAAACCGAAAAAGTGGTAGGGGCCCACATGGTGGGTAACTACGCTGCTGAGATTATTCAAGGTGTAGCGATCGCTGTGAAAATGGGAGCCAAAAAATCCGATTTTGATGCAACGGTTGGTATTCATCCCACCTCAGCAGAAGAATTTGTCACCATGCGTTAATTTGATTAACCCCCTACCCACATCAGAGGTGTGGGTGGGGGGTTAATGAAGTCAGAAGTCAGAAGGAGGCAGGAGGTTTCTGGCTTAGAGGGAGTACAAGACAAACTCCCTCCAAACTCGAACCCCCAACCTCGTCAAGACTTGTTACAATATGGCTCATCTCTACTATGTTTGATGTTAATCTATGATTTGGCCATTTAAACCCAGACCCAGTAAACAAATAGCCCGTATCGAAATTACAGGGGCGATCGCTTCGGAGACTCGTAAATACGTTCTTACTGCCCTAGAAACCGTTAAAGAAAAGAAATTCCCGGCTTTATTATTACGCATCGACTCCCCTGGCGGAACCGTCGGCGACTCCCAAGAAATTTATGAAGCCCTTAAACGGCTACACGATAAGGTGAAAATTGTAGCGAGTTTTGGCAACATTTCCGCGTCTGGGGGGGTTTATATCGGTATGGGCGCACAACATATCATGGCCAACCCTGGAACCATTACCGGTAGTATTGGGGTGATTTTGCGGGGAAATAATTTGGAACGATTATTAGATAAAGTTGGGGTATCTTTTAAAGTGATTAAATCAGGGCCTTACAAAGATATTCTGGCCTTTGATCGCGAATTAACCGAAGAAGAACAGCGTATCCTTCAAGAGATGATCGATACCAGTTATCAACAATTTGTGACTACGGTGGCCCAAGGAAGAAACTTAGACGTTGATAAAGTCAAAACTTTTGCCGATGGTCGTATTTTTACCGGACAACAAGCCCTAGAATTAGGGGTGGTTGATCGCTTAGGGACTGAAGAAGATGCCCGTCGTTGGGCGGCTGAGTTGGCTGGATTAAATCCAGATAAAGCCACCTGTTATGATATTGAAGAACCAAAATCTCTATTAAATCGGGTTCTCTCTCGTAACCAAAGTCGCTCAAAACTACGAACTTCTATGGACTGGTTAGAATTTGAATTGAAAACCAATGGTCAACCTTTGTGGTTGTATCGTCCTTAAAATAGGTTAAACCAAACAGAAAAATCGGTCTAGGGGTGAGACAATGGGAGTGCAGATGAGTACAGCGAACATTATTGGAGGGACGCGATCGTGGAGTGGAAAGTACGGGGAATTCGAGGAGCAACTACAGTCACAGACAACAGTCATCAAGCGATAAAAAAAGCTGTCAGTGAGTTGTTAGATGTCATCGAAACTCAAAATCAACTCAACCCTGAAGATATTGTTAGCGTCACCTTCACCGCTACAGAGGATCTTGATTCTGTCTTTCCGGCTGCGATCGCCCGTCAACGCCCCCGTTGGGAAAATGTGCCTCTTCTAGATGTTCAACAAATGTCCGTTCAGAATAGCTTAAAACGGTGTATCAGGGTTCTGATTCATGTCAATACCCCAAAACCTCAAAAAGAGATGGCTCACGTCTATTTGCGCGATGCTATCAATCTTCGTCCTGACTGGAGTTTAACCCATACCAGCCCCTCCATATCAACCCATTCTTAATAGAACTTAAGAACCATAAAGAAGGATTAAATCAATGGCATTAGTAATCAGTACCGTTAACATGAAAGGTGGTGTGGGTAAAACCACATTAACTGTGAATTTAGCCACTTGTTTGGCCAAAAATCACGGAAAACGAGTATTGGTTCTCGACTTAGATGCTCAAATCAGTGCCACCCTTAGTTTGATGTCTCCCCATGAATTCGCCCAAACCCGAAAAAAACGGCGCACCCTCAGTTATTTATTAGATAATATTATTCAACCCAATCCTTACAGTAAACTGGATATTCATGACATTATTCAACCCTATATTTGTGGCATAGAAGGACTAGATTTATTACCAGGAGATTTGGAATTATATGATGAGTATATTGTTTCAGAAATGCTGCATAAACAAGCAGCAATGGTAGATAATCCTGATTTTGAGACGGTTTGGAATCATTTTGAACGGGTTTTAATTCAAAAAATCTTAGAGCCAGTTTTAGAACATTATCACTTTGTTATTATGGACTGCGCCCCAGGTTATAATCTTTTAACGAGAAGTGGTTTATCGGCGAGTCATTATTATTTATTACCAGCAAGACCTGAACCTTTATCTGTGGTAGGAATGCAGTTATTAGAAAGAAGAATTGCAAAATTGAAGGAAAGTCATCAAACTAATCAACCATTAAATTTAAATCTACTTGGAGTGGTTTTTATCTCATCGGGAGGGGGTTTATTAAGTCGTTATTATAATCGAGTTATGCGGCGAGTTCAGTCAGATTTTGCTCCAGAACAACTATTTAAAACTTCAATTCCTATGGATGTTAATGTTGCGAAAGCTGTAGATAATTTTATGCCCGTTGTTACTTCTATGCCTAATTCTAGTGGGTCTAAAGCCTTTATCAAACTAGCTGAAGAATTTTTAAGTAAGTTACCTGCTTCATGATTCTTAATAGAAAAACTAAGTTAAGTGGGTTTCTAAGTGATAGGCTATAGACAAGTATTTATCTTAATAAATAGAGAGTATAATGTTAAACTTTAATTCTCAGACAACCCGTTATAGTCCCTGGAATGCCTACTATTTAGGACAAGCTGCAAGTATTGTGTATGAAGAAAGTTCTGTTATTCAAAAAACCACTAAAGTTAAGTGGCAAATGCCCAAGTATAAATTTATTCAGGATTTGAATAAAGACGATAATGAGATAACAGGAACCGAGTGTTTTGTTGCAGGAGATGAGAAAAAAATCATCGTCTCTTTTCGTGGAACCCAAGTTGATCAAAAAGAAGATGTTTTAACCGACATTAACTTGCGATTGATTGACGGACCCCTAGGAGAAGTTCACCGAGGGTTTCTCAGGGGAGTGGATAGTGTGTGGGAAGAATTATTAGACACAATTAAAGAGTTTCAAGATCAAGGTCAATCCCTTTGGTTTACTGGTCATAGTTTAGGGGGTGCATTAGCCCATATAATGGTGGCTAAATTAATTGATGATTTAGATAAACCTGTTTATGGTTTATATACTTTTGGACAACCAAGAGTGGGAAATAGAAGCTTTGCCAGAAATTTTAATATAGAATTCAAATCTCGTTATTTTCGTTTCGTTAATAATAACGATGTGGTCACTCGTATCCCTTTAAGAAGTATGTCCTATAGTCATGCAGGGAATTTTCTTTACTTCGATGAAAATAAAGTTCTCCATAGTGATCTTCATTGGTGGTATGTATTTGTTGATAGAATGGGGGGTGTTATTAAGGATTTTGGTGAAATTGGACTGGATAATATCAAAGATCATAATATGTCGGACTATATAGCTGGCCTTGAAAAAAATAAAACTTTGCAGCTAAATTTTTAAGCATCCATCAGCATTAATTAACAATTAAATCCACCAAATTGTTAATTAATCGCTCCGATTCCATCGGGATAACTTCCTGGCCTGATAACATATTTTGAGTGAGAATATTGTGGATTAAAGTGCCAACAAAAATATGGGCAATCACTTCAGAATCTTTAATCTTCAGTTCAGGATGTTCTTGGAGATATGCTTTAAAAATAGCGATCGCCGGTTGAGCAACATTCTCTAAAAACAGTTGAGAGAGTTCAGGATGTTTTCCCGACTCAGCAATAATTAAACGAACAAAACAGAGATAATCAGGATCATTAATTTCTGTTATAATACGCTGGGCTAAGCGAGTCAACACCTGACGAGGTTCTCCTGTTAAGGGTTTTGACCAGACTAAACGGAATTTTTGACAAGCCACATATTCAATTAATGCCTTAAATAATCCTTCTTTATCATCAAAATAACTGTATAACGTTTGCTTAGAAACACCGGCGGTTTTTGCTACTTGGTCCATACGAGTCGCAGCATAACCATGTTCTAAAAATTCAGGCATTGCTCCTTGTAAAATTTGTTCTGCTTTTTTATTCCTTGTCGTTGACATCGTGGCCATAGAAAAAACCCATCGGTACATTTGTAATTCTTAATTTTAGCAGGGAGATTGTCTCAATCAGCCGTCCTTCTCCTATAATCAAAAAGAGCTTCTTCTAGAAGACAAAAACCTAGACCAAACTAGACGTTAATGTCTAGGAATTATCTTTAAATCTTAATCAGTTAAGTATTGACTTGCTTTAAGATCAAGTGCTAGAATTACGCTTACTTGGTGAGGTTCATGAAGGAGACTTAATAGGTTCCTCTTTTCTCAAAAAAGCGAAAACCAAGCTAGAGAAAGTATAACGGAAGAATCTATAAACAAGTTCTAGACACCCTTTATAGAACTCCAAAAACAACAAAAATTTGTTGAAAAATGCCGATGGCTTATCGGTGAATGCCTGTGGACAAGAAGGAGCCGTCTCCCTTGGATGAAGCAGGAATTGAACAGCAACCCTGTATAGGTTTGCGTAGGTTTCATGAAGCAGCATTTTGTAGACGTAATTGTTGTATCAATCATATGGCACTGCTTACCACCGGTAAAGGATTTGTTCGCGCACTCGAAAAGTCAGGAGCGTTGGGGGTTTATGCCCCCTTAGAAGGCGGATTTGAAGGGCGCTATCAACGACGGTTACGGACCAATGGCTATGAGAGCCTTTCCCTAACAGCTAGAGGGTTAGGAGATGTCGGGGCTTATTTAATGGGAATTCATGGGGTACGGCCTCCCCATCTTGGCAAAAAGAACATTGGTCAAGATGCAGCCGTCGGTCCAATTTATTTTGTTCCTCCTATTGCTGCTTATCAACTCGAAAGCCTATCCCCCAAATCCAAAGGATTAGTTTTATGGATTTTAGAAGGTTATATTCTGTCTAAAGCAGAACTAGAATATCTCGTCACCTTACCTCAGCAAGAACCCCGGATTAAAGTGGTGGTTGAACTGGGAGGAGAACGTTATTTTCGTTGGGAACCGTTGGAAAAACGCATTGAAGCTGCGTAAAAACGGCAATTAGACGTAAATTTAAGATATAGTGGGGGCGATTGATTTCTACCCCCCTGGATAAACCTAAAAAGCCGTGAGCGAGGGTTAGCCAGTCCGTTTTAACGGCTGGCAGTCGAGCGAACCGGGGTTTTAACCCCTGGAGAACTCAATTGCAAATTTTGATAGCAAACTCAGGTATTATAAACATTAAATACAAATCTAGTCATATAAAGCAGTCCCAAATGCTTTAAGCTATGAGATAGAGGAGCCAGTGCGTTGGGCGGGTTCCCCGACTTGAAGCAACTGGCGTGGTGTTGTAGTTCACCCAGTCAGGGTTACACTGACGAAATAAGGATATGTCATATTTGACTATCTTTTTATCAACTATGATTAGCACTATGATTTCTTAATCACGCTGGTAGTGTTCCTCACTATGGCCTGTTGTTTCTCTTTAAAAGAGTTGACACATTGCTTGTAGCATATTAAGAATTGATACAATAGCCGATATAACTTAAGAGGGATCAAAGTAAGAAGCCACTATGTATATTGTCCAAGTAGCCTCAGAATGCGCCCCCGTCATTAAGGCAGGGGGTTTAGGTGACGTTGTTTTCGGGCTAAGTCGCGAACTCGAAAACCAAGGTCATATTGTAGATATTATTCTTCCCAAATATGATTGTATGCGTTACGACCATATCTGGGGACTGCACGAAGATTATAACGATTTATGGGTGCCTTGGGGGGGGGGGTCCATTCACTGTACGGTATTTGGTGGCAAAGTTCGTGGACTCAACTGTTTGTTTATAGAACCTCATTCTAATGAGAATTTCTTTAATCGAGGAAATTATTACGGGAATAATGATGATAATATGCGCTTTGCTTTTTTTAGTAGAGCAGCCCTAGAATATATGTGTGTGAGTAATAAGCGTCCTGAAATTATTCATTGTCATGATTGGCAAACTGGACTACTTCCAGTGATGTTATTTGAGCAATATAAGTATCGGGGGATGGATAGCCAACGGGTTTGTTATACCATTCACAATTTTAAACATCAAGGAGGGGGTGGTGTTAATATTTTAGGGGCAATTCAGTTAGATAATCACAGTTATTATCTGAGTCCCGATCGCCTGAAAGATACCAGTATTCCCAATCATATTAATTTCATGAAAAGCGGCATTGTTTATTCTAATGCGGTTAATACGGTATCCCCTCACCATGCCTGGGAAGCCCGTTTTGGTAATGAAGGATATGGATTAGGTCATACCCTTTACGTTCATGAAGATAAGTTTAAAGGTATTCTGAACGGGTTAGACTATAACATCTGGAATCCTGAAGTCGATGAGTATATTCCTATGCCGTTTGGTCCAGATGATTTTGAATTAAAAGCCTATAACAAAAAAGGGTTACGAGAACGGTTATGGTTAGAGGAGAAGGATAGACCCATTATTGCTTTTGTGGGTCGTCTCGATGACCAAAAAGGTGTAGGTTTAGTCCACCATGCGTTAGAGTATGCTCTAAGGCGGAGCGCACAGTTTGTTTTATTGGGATCAGCAACCTCTGACGGACTCAAGAATCTGTTTTGGCAGACAAAACACCGTTTGAACGATCATCCGGATGTTCATCTTGAACTGGGGTTTGATGAAGAATTATCCCATCTTATTTATGCTGGAGCCGATATGATTGTGGTTCCCAGTAACTATGAACCCTGTGGATTAACCCAAATGATTGCCCTAAAATACGGAACCGTTCCCATTGTCCGTGGGGTGGGTGGTTTGGTTAATACGGTGTTTGATTACGATTATGATGAAGCCCATCCCCCTGAAGAACGCAACGGCTTTGTTTTCCAGGAAACCGATGCTCCGGCATTAGAATCAGCTATGCACCGTGCTTTAGAGTTATGGTATACCGATCGCAAGGCGTTTAACAAGTTAGCGGTTCAAGGAATGCGTTGTGACTATTCTTGGCGACATCCTGTCGAAAGCTATGTGGAAGTTTACGAAAGAATCAAAGCTTAATTACGCTTGATAGTTTCTCCTGTCATAACTGAGTTCGGTTATGATGGGAGATTTTTTGTGTCTGAGTATCAGATCATAGCAATAAATTAAACATTAAACCGCCAATACTCCCCATCACCCCGTCACCCCGTCACCCCGCACTCAACTTAACTAAAATATTAATACACTCAACTGAAAATCCTTATATGACTCTACCTCCTACTATTACGACACCACGACTGTTAAGACTGTTTAAACTTATTTTTTATCCCTTAGATTATTTAGAGGATTATCATCAAAAGTATGGGGATATTTTTGCTTCGAGTAACTCTGAAACTCCTTTTGTTTATATTAGTGATCCTCAAGGAATTAAAGAAATATTAACTCAAGATAAAAATCTTTTTAAAAGTGCAGCAGGAGGCGGCTTTTTAAGCACCTTATTAGGAGATAATTCCTTACTATTTTTACAAGGAGAAAGACATCAACGGGAACGGAGATTACTCACGCCTCCTTTTCATGGAGAAAGACTACAAAGTTATGCCAATCTTATTTACTCTATCACTGATGAAGTCACTAAAAAGCTAGAAATGAATCAAGCTTTTAATGTTCGTGCAATTATGCAAGAAATTACGTTAAAGGTCATTTTAAAAGCTGTTTTTGGGATCACAGAAGGAGAACGGTATCAACAATTAGAGGACTTATTAAAAGCTTGGCTATCTTTTTTTGATTCCCCTGCCAATGCTGCCATTATTTTCTTTCCTGTTTTGCAAAAAGACTGGGGTAGCTGGAGTCCTTGGGGACGTTTTTTACGAATCAAAGCTAAAATTGATGACTTAATTTATGCTGAAATTACAGAACGCCGTCAACAAGAGAATTATGGTGGAAACGATATTTTAACCCTGTTAATGTTGGCTAAAGATGAAGCAGGAAACCCCATGAGTGATCAAGAATTACACGATGAATTACTCACTCTATTAATTGCTGGCCATGAAACAACAGCTTCTAGTTTAACTTGGGCTTTATACTGGATTCATTACTGTCCAGATGTTGCAGAAAAATTACGATCTCATTTCTCAATCTTAGAGCATAATAATGATTTATTGGATATTATAAAATTGCCTTATTTAGATGCAGTATGTAGCGAAACATTACGAATTTATCCTGTTATCTTAACTACATTTCTTCGTATCTTACAAACCCCCTTAGACTTAATGGGATATCAATTTAAACCTGGGACTGCATTTGCCCCTGCTATTTATCTCGTTCATCATCGAGACGATATTTATCCAAACCCTAAACAATTTCGTCCCGAAAGGTTCTTAGAAAGACAATTTTCTCCCTATGAATACTTCCCTTTCGGGGGAGGAAGTCGTCGCTGTATTGGTATGGAACTCGCCAAAATGGAGATGAAAATAGTTATATTTACCATCTTATCAACCTATCAATTGAAACTTCGTTCTTCGCGTCCCCTTAAACCAGTGAGACGGGGGTTAACCGTAGCCCCTCCCAATAACTTTAAAATGATTATTAGTCATAATAGTTGATAGTTGTTCAAAAAAATTATGAAGTCATTACTATCAACTATTAAAACCTTAGTCAATACGAGAAAACAACATTTCCCCTTGAACTGCTAACTGTCCGTCCACAGTTCCCTCCCCTTTCATTTTCGCAATGCGATTACGTTTGAGGGTTAATAATTCCACCGTAATGATTAATTGATCCCCAGGAATAACTTGACGACGAAATCTAACTTTATCGATACCCGCAAAAGCAAAAAATATACCTTTCATCCCTGGTAATAAGCTGAGGACAATTCCCCCAACCTGAGCCATTGACTCCACAATTAAAACCCCTGGCATAATGGGAAGTGGAGGAATATGACCAGGAAAAAATGGCTCATTAATTGTCACATTTTTAATACCAACTGCCTTGTTTCCCGGTTCATAATCAATGATCCGATCCACTAAAGCAAACGGGTAACGATGAGGTAATAATTCTCGAATTTCTTGAACCGTAAAAGTTGTTTGAATCTGCTGATCTTCAGAAGCATTCTCAACAGGTTTCTCAGTCGCATCAGACATAGTAATTAAACAGCCATCAATACAAATAATCCTTTCTCATTGTTTCACTATTCAAGAAAATTCCTAAATGATTTCATATTTCTTATCAGTCAACTGGGGAAAGATTCTGATATGGTAATAGAAGAGAAGTTATACTAGAATTTAGGTCCTATGCCCCCCCGTTGGCCCCGCAAACCCGATCGCGCTGATCCTGATTTTCGTCGTCTTGATGATCGCATGACCTTTGCCGTTCACGTCGCTGCTTTTTTAGCGTGTAACTCCGGTGTTTGGTTTTTTCATAACCTCAAACAAGCGGACTGGGGCTGGATTGTCTGGTTTTCAGGAATCTGGGGAGTCATATTATTAGGACATTTCATTTATATAGCTGCGATCGCCGATTATAGCAAGAAAAACTATGGCTAATTATAAAACAACCCAAGCCGTTGAATCCCTAGCTGCTGAAATTGGGGAAAATATTTATATTGATGTGGCAAAATGGCACCTTTATCTATCCAATGCCCACTTACACACCACAGTAGCTGAAAAAGTCTATCCTTTGCTCGAAAATGACGAATTAAGCGAAGAGAAAGTCGTTGAGATTCTTCAACAAATTTCTGTTTCCCTAGGAGGAGGCAGAAAACAAGTACCTCTGTTGGAATTATTACCCATGCAATGTCAAATGAATTTACTCGACTTGCTCGAAGAGTTCCAGAAAAAATGAGCTTTTTCTAGAAAGCAAAAACCTGTATAATGTCAATATACTCGTCCTATTAGGGAATAAATAGGCTAGGAAGAACAAATATGATTCAATTGGCCAAAAGGGTAACACAAGTCACACCTTCTCTCACCCTAGCCATTACCGCCAAAGCTAAGGAGATGAAAGCTCAAGGGATTGATGTCTGTAGCTTTAGTTCAGGAGAACCAGACTTCGATACCCCTCAACACATAAAAGAAGCTGCCGCATCAGCATTAGCTCAAGGGAAGACAAAATATGGTCCAGTAGCCGGAGAACCGGGATTGAGGCAGGCAATCGCCAAAAAATTAAATAATGATAATCAGTTAAACTACAGTACGGAAAATATTATCGTTACTAACGGGGGGAAACATTCTTTATTTAACTTAATGGTGGCCTTAATTGACAAAGGAGATGAAGTCATTATTCCAGCCCCTTATTGGCTAAGTTATCCAGAAATGGTGAAACTAGCCGAAGGAACCCCTATTATTGTCGACACCACCGCAGAAACGGACTATAAAATAACGCCAGAACAACTGCATCAAGCCATTACACCCAGAACAAAGTTACTGGTCTTAAATTCCCCTTCTAATCCGACCGGAACCGTTTATAACCCTGAAGAAATTAAAGCCTTAGCTCAAGTTATTATTGATCACGATTTATGGGTGGTTTCCGATGAAATTTACGAGAAAATTCTCTACGATGGAGTAGAACATATTAGTATTGGCTCTCTAGGAGAAGAGATATTTAAACGAACCATTATTAGTAATGGCTTTGCCAAAAGTTACTCCATGACCGGATGGCGTATCGGTTATTTAGCTGGGCCAGAACCTTTAATTAAAGCCGTCAGCACGATTCAAAGTCATAGCACCTCTAATGTTTGTACCTTTGCCCAATACGGGGCAATTGCTGCACTGGAAAGTCCAGACTCTCCCCCATGCTTGCAAACGATGCTCGATGCTTTTACCCAGCGTCGTCAAATCATATTAGAGAGAATTAAAGCCATTCCTCAACTGAGTTGTCCTACCCCGATGGGAGCGTTTTACGTCTTCATCGATATTAGCAAAACGGGACTCAATTCCTTAGACTTTTGTGATGGATTACTCGACAAACAACAAGTGGCCGCCATTCCAGGGAAAGCGTTTGGGGCAGACAATTGTATTCGTCTTTCCTATGCTACCGATTTAGCATCCATAGAAAAAGGTATGGATAGAATCGAAAGATTTGTCAATACATTGTAAGCCACTCTCAACCATGAAGTATCAAAAAATTTTAGTCGCCTTAGATAATTCTCCCCTAGGAAAAAAAGTGTTTGAGGAAGCGTTATCCATCGCCAAATGTAACGACGCAGTGTTAATGCTATTTCATTGTTTACCGATGGAAACTCCATCAACAGCCCCTTATACTAGCCTCTATGAAGGGGAATTTAAGGATTTTTCCTACCTGATGCGAGAACAGCTAGAAAGCCAAGCCCAAGAAACCGAAAAATGGTTAAAGGAATACGGAGAAACGGCCATCGAACAAGGCATTTCTACAGAATGGGACTGGAAAATAGGAGAAGCCGGAAGTTGGATAAGGGACGTAGCCAAAAGTTGGCAAGCGGATTTAATTGTGGTGGGTAGACGAGGACTCAGTGGGGTTTCAGAAATGTTTTTAGGCAGTGTCAGTAACTATATTGTCCATCATGCAGTTTGTTCGGTGTTAGTGGTGCAAGAAACAAAAGGGAACTAAAGACAGTCTCAGAATTTGGCAATTGTAAAGCTTCTAACCCATCAATGCAAGTGACTAAACTTCCCTTATTTTTCCTCTTTTTTACCAGTTCGTTGATGGTTCCTATCCCTTCTGCTTCCAACATTTGTGCAGGGATGGCCATGGCCGCAGAGGTGAGAACCTTTGGTCAGACCGGTTCTAAGGCGGATAACGGGGATTCTGGAGGTAATGGAGAAAATAGTGATAATCTAACCATTTTTGCCGATGGTTCTCCTTTAACCCTCAATTTGGTCGGAGAAGATGGTGAACCTGGGGAACAAGGGAAACCAGGAGAAGACGCTGAATGTCAAACCCAACCCACCGGCGTAAAATATAATTTACTCGCCCCCAGTGGGGGCAATGGCGGTAGCGGTGGCAATGGTGGGGATGGAGGTAATGGCGGGTCTTTGACCGTCTATGCAACGGATTTATCCCAGTTACAACAAATATTTGTCAATGCGGCAGGGGGAAAAGGCGGACAACCGGGCCAAGGAGGGCAAGGGGGTCAAGGTTGTCGCTGTAGCCAACCCTACTGGACTGTCGAAACCTGTAGCGGCAACCCTGGTGATTCTGATTATCGTTGTACCACCCTAGAATTTCGTTGTCAAGACGGTAAAAATGGGGCTAATGGGGTGAGTGGGGCCTTCGGTCGAGAGGGTTTACCCGGTCAACTGACCTTAATTAAATTAGACCAACCCTTAGAACCCGATAAACCGGCTGCGACTGTCACCATGTCTGCGTTAAGAGATAAAGGGTATTTATTATCTAAAAATATTTGGGAAACCCGTAGCGGGGCAGCCTCATTATTTGCGCCGGGTTCGGTTATTGATGATCAATATTTGGCTTTGGTTCAACGGTTAGAACGGTCGTTTTTATTGATTTGGAATGCTCCTCAATCCTTTAATCAATTTGCTCAAGAAAAAGTGACGTTGAAATATGAGAATGATCAAGGAATTATGGTTGATGTTGCTGATAATATTTGGATTGAAGGAACTACACAACAACGGAATAATATCACTCAATTTATTGTTTATAATGCAATTTATAAAAGAGATGCCACTCGTTTAGAAAGTAAAGGACTTTCCGGTAGAGGAAATGACTTACAATTAACCTTAATTGATGAAGCAGATCAATCTAATTTAATCGCCACAAAATTTGATATTACTTATAGTATTACCCGGTCTGATCCCCGATTTCGTCCTGTCTCCGATTATACAACCAAATATAAAGGGGAAATTCCAGAAGATTTAGTTATTTTAGACGGGGATACGTTTACCATCGATATTGGTAAATTACCCATTGAATCTCGCTATTTGCGATCAGGTTTGGGGGTAGAAATTAAAATAGTGGCTACTCGAACTTTTGCGGGTTACACCGATCAACAAACTATTACCGTCACAGATGTTTTAGGTCCGTTTAGGTAAGCTGATTTTTATCCTAATGTCGGGCAGAATACCCCATCCTTCTACAAGGTGGGGATGAATGACCGACCAAAATATAAACTGACCTAAGGGAATCCATAAAGAAAAATATAGTGGAAATTCTTTAGATTAACCACTATAATAATCAAAAAATATATAATTAGATTTGACTAAAAATCGCTCCCAAAATGATTTTAGCCTACCAATATAAATTAAGAGTAAATCCATCACAAAAAATAATAATGACCAACTGGCTATCCATGCTAAGAAGTCATTACAATTTCTGCTTGAGAGATAGGATTGAGGCTTATGAACAGGTTAAAGCTCCCAAACTAGGTAACTATTCTGACTTAAAAACAAAAGCTCCTTGTTGTCCCTTAACCTGTTCAATTTCTCATAAATCCCAATTGGGAAACCCGTTCAAAAAATCAGGCAAAAAACGTAATGGCTATGAAATGCAATCATCAGAATTACGCTTTTTGAAAAAGGCTAGACCTTGGTATAAAAAAATACATTCTACAGTTCTACAACAAAATTTGAGGCGGCTTGAGACAGCTTTTGTCAACTTTTTTGATGGTAGAGGATATCCAAAGTTTAAGACTCGTCAAAGATTCAAAAGTTTCAGCTATCCTCCCAATCAAGTAAAATTAAAAGAGAACAAAATCTATCTTCCTTCTATCGGTTGGATGAGGTTTTTTAAGTCTCGAAATATCCCTGATGGATTTAACCTAAAGACTGTCACCATTGGTCAAAAAGCTGATGGGTGGTACGTTTCTATCAGAATAGAAAACAAAGATATTCCTCAATCAAACCCGAAAGATTTAGAACAAGTAAAAACGGCTATTGGTTGTGATTTGGGTATCAAGAAACTGTTAGCTTTGAGTAATGGCGAATTGATAGACAATCCTCAATTTGAGAAACGACTATCTAAAAGAAAAACCATCAGGCAACGTCGAGCCTCTCATAAAAAGAGAGGTTCATCTAACCAGAAAAAAGCCTACGCTAAATTAGCTCGTCTTGACCAAAAAATAGTTAATCAAAGAGAAGATTATCAATGGAAAACCGCTCACCACCTTGTTTGTTTAGCTGATGTCATTGTCTTAGAAGATTTGAATATTCAAGGAATGATTAAAAAATGTCGTGCCAAACCGGATAAAAATGGCAAATTTCTGAAGAATGGGCAATCAGCCAAAAGAGCATTAAATCGATTAATTAGAGATTGTTCTTGGGGAAATCTAAAATCAAAAATACAGTCGGTAGCTGAAAAGTTTGGCAGTATTTGTCTAGATGTTGACCCTAAGTTCACTTCTCAAAAGTGTTCCCATTGTGGACATATTGAAAAGAAAAATCGCCATAAAGAACGCTTTTTGTGTCTTAATTGCGGTTTTTTTAGTGATGCTGATATTCAAGCATCAATTAATATTGGAATGAAAGGACTTCAAACTCTTGGAATTAGTCTATCCAAGCTACTTCGGGTCACGGAGGAAGTTACGGCTAAGCCTGAACCAACAGGTTCGACAAAATGTCGGGAGAAATCAGTTTCGTTGGAGACTGAGCCTAGCAACCCTCAGCAGTTAAATCTGTTCGAGTGGGTGAATGGGGAAGCAATTCCCTGTTAG
>JAAUYH010085274.1_pt1 | contig 21958 bp, 25 predicted proteins | sample 7278061 | NCBI WGS metagenome assembly JAAUYH01 (sample SAMN14350203, study PRJNA611818) | marine sediment metagenome | isolation source: surface marine sediment (0.6m) | place: French Polynesia: Moorea | collected 2018-08 | reverse complement strand
TGGCGAGCCATACCCTAAGAATCCTGTTACGAAAGCGTTTTGATATTGATGTGCTGACCTTTAAGCAGCAAACTCCTCAACTCAGCTAGAGATAACTCACATAATGCGTAACGTATTGGTAAACAGCCAGGGTAGTAGCACCTTCTGATAAAGGGTTCCCTCTAATGTCTGCGCCAAGTCGCCAAACAGTTCGATCAAGGCCTTGCCCTTCTCATCCATACTTGCCCAAGATGCAAGAATTATCAAACTTTGAACTTTCTCTGGACATGCTAAGGCTAGTTCTTGGGCAATCTGTCCACCCATTGAATGACCAGCTACATGAACTTTAGAAATATTCAGGTGTTCTAGAAGCGCCGCTGCATCCATCGCCATTTGTTTAATGCTGTAGGGGCTGTCTGGCGCAGAACTTTGCCCAACGCCTCGGTTGTCAAAGTAAAGCACTCGGTATTGTTCAGCCAACGAAGGCATCATCGCTGTCCAAGTCGAACTGTCCCCGTCAAACCCTGCAATCAACAGTAAAAACTCATAGTCTTTGGATCCTTCAATTGCATAGAACAAGTCAATTCCGTTGACCTGAATGATCGACACAGCTGGATCTCCTAAAAATCTATGTGAAAAATCTATGCTGAGAATTCTTGCCTCAGTTATACGTTTAGTTAGGATGATCGCTTATCAATGTGGGTTAATGTAAACAAATGCGACATATGCTTCTACTTTCCATCTACAGTGCGATCGAGCATCGCTGTAGGCTAGGTTGAGGTGAGATACCAATGCCTTTTACACCCACCCATATCCTTGCTGTGGTCCCAGTTAGGTACATTTGGCCGAGATCCGTTCCCTTTTCAGCGCTGGTCATCGGAAGCACCGTCCCCGACTGGCCCTTATTTATATCAGTGGGGCCCAGTTATCACATCATGCATTCGTTCAAAGGAATCTTGACTGCGTCCATTCCCCTCGGCTTCACTTTGTATCTGGTGTTTCAGATTTTACTGAAGCGACCTTTATTCGAACTATTACCCTACCCATTTCGACAGCGATTACAGGTTTTTCTAAAACCGCCAAAACTATTTCATCCCCAAAACCTAGCCGGCGCCATCATCGCAATCGCCATTGGCGCTATGACACACATTATTTGGGATGCATTCACCCACAAAAACCAATGGGGAGTCCAAGTATTTCCCCTGCTTAATGAGACCTTTCAAAGGGTTGCCGGATCAGATATTCATGGATATGAACTCCTGCAATATGGGAGCACCGTCATCGGAACGCCAATTTTACTACTGTGTTTAAGGGCATGGTTCCGATCCAGTCATCCACAGTCTATCCCACCCTCAGTTTTACCTAAGAAAATCCGTACTTTGTGGATTTCCTCAATAGTCTTTATTCCTTTAGTATTCAGCATATTTACGGCGACGCAATTCTTGGCGTTTCCCATTACAGTTGATTTGATAAAGCTGGTTATATTTAAGAGTATTACCCAGGCTGGATTCGTATTATTTTGTATCCTGACCGCCTATAGTTTTTGCTTTTATCCTCTTATCAAAGGACGCGTAAGTTAAGGAGGTTCATTAACTCACCTTAAATCGACCACAACGGCTATAAGTTGACTAACAAAAGATTCTTTCGTAGGTTGGGTTGAAGCCATGAAACCCAACGACAGGAACGGTTGCAATGCGTTACGCTTCGCTAACACATCCTACGATGGAATAGGCATTCCAAAGTTTTTTTCAGTCAATCAGGCAGTTTAAGTCAGGAATTTTTCCCGACAAAAGTTGTACACCCCAAATGCAAACGGCTATAAGAATTGATTTAATGAAGCCTTTGGAATATCGCTTTCTCGGACAGGTTCTCAACATTATGACCGACTGGCATAGCAGATATTCCCCTCTAGCCGCAGTTGATATCCTGTAGATTTCAAGCGCTCCATCACATGGTCAAGTTTTTCTTCAAATCCATCCACTCGATGGTATTCAAAGACTATATTGCGGATACAGCGGAGGGTTTCGTCGGTTAAACCAGGGAATATGTCATACTCCCCTCCTTCACAATCAACCTTGAGTAAATCGATTGAATCCAACTGATGTTCCGATAAAATATCCGATACGGTTACACTTGGAACTAAACGTTTCTCAGCATTGGGGTACCAATAGGCGGAAACATGCACTTCATCGCTTTCTTGAATGTCAACATTAAGCATAACATCATTAGAATTACTAACCGCTTTTTTGACGGCGGTAATTCGATCTTCAAGACCGTTATTTTCAATATTCTGCTTTAGAATTTCAAAGTTTTCAGCGGTTGGCTCATAGACAATCACAGTCTTTGAATTAAGGTATTTTGCAGCATAGATGGAGAAATCTCCAATATAGCCGCCGACATCAACAATAACTGGATTTTTAGGCAGCTTAAAATAGCGAATATAAGGTTTATCGATAAAGATTTCTTTGATAATTCGAGCGTCCCAGATATTTTGGCGGATAGTGATGCTTAAGCCGTCGCGAGTTTTTAAGACAATCGCGCCATTATCCTTCTCCACAAGGGCTCTAAAATACAATTCTGGATTCACGAACAGCCTTTTTACCGCAATTTTATACCGCCATAATTTTAGTTTTTCGGGGATACGTCGAACACGAGAAACCTTTCCTAGAATCCGTTTGATTATTTGTCTCATTAGACCTTTTTTTACTGAATTATTTTTTCACTTAATTAATTACTGTAAACCTTCAGCTCTGCCGAGGAGCCTCTCGCAGTTGGACGGCGCCGGGAACGGGCTACTTTACTATAACCAGTAGACCAATGGTCGGGTCGTCAATAAAGTCGGATAGCGCTATCGCATCTTCCCCCCTTTCACCTGTGCCAGAATATAGCCAGAGACTCGTTCTTGGAGGAATGACTCATGCAACCAATTCGGCAGGGCGATGTTATTTTACTGCCCATGCAATCGGGTCAAGCATCTAGAGATTTAGGCGACAAACTACGCCACCTAACCTTAGCGGAGGGGGAAGTGACCGGACACCGCCACCGCATTAGCAATGGCCAAGCGGAGCTTTACGAAAAAGACGGCGTACTTTACCTGCAGGTTTTATCTGAGCAGGCGACCCTCACCCACGAAGAACATAAGTCCGTTCAAATCCCTCAAGGCGCCTGGATGGTCCAAATCCAACGGGAGTATGAGCCTGAGGGTTGGCGGTATGTCGTTGATTAAGCGCTTGACGGCTGAACAGGAAGTGATGATTCCGGTGTACCTGGAGAAATGGTGGCGGATCACCCTTTCCACTCAGCCGATCAATCGCCAACGAGTGCAAGCAGCCGTCAATTCGGCCTATGCAGCCATGGGTCGGCGATCGCCGGATATTTTCTTTGTCAGCGGCCCTTATGAACTGAGAGAGACCCTGAGCCGACAATCACTGCTGGAATTACTGGAGCAGTCCGGCGCGCCGCTGCTGCAAAACCCGCTGATGACAACCTTGAGCGAACAAGTGAGATCGCACCTGGATCCGGAACTCGTGCAAACCCTGGCAGACCGTCTGCAAGCCCGCCAGCAATCCGGCTTCGCATTTCGCTTGCAGACGGCGTTGTGGGAACAGCTCGGAGATCTGTTAGGTCAGCTACAGGAGCAGGTTCAACAGCAAGAGGAACAGTCTGGACAGGTCTTTGAACATTTGTTGCAACAGCTTTGGGCGCAACAGCAAACAGAATGGCGGCGACAATTTCAACAGCAGCCCATGGGCCGCTTCCTAACCCAGCTTGAAGGAACACTCCAGGAATGGGGCAAACCGGTTAGCCAATTCATGGAAGACACCGTCTGGAGCCCCTTGGAGCGTCAACCGCTGGTTCAGGAATGGGAGAGACAGTTGCGGTCCTTGCTGGGAATGATTGGCGTGATGACGACTGGATTCAGCGCCATTCAGCATTTGGCCGAGGGGTTTCATCCCGCCTTATTAAACTATTGCTTTGGGGTATTAGACTGTCCCGTTGATTGGGAGAAATGGCAAGCTTTGAGATCGCTAGCAACAGAATGCGGCTCGATTTTGATGTTCGAACAGGCCTGTATTGTGTGCGATCGCCCCACCCGCTTAATGGTCGACCCAGAGAGACGGCTGCATGCGGAGGGTGAACCGGCTCTGGCCTATGCCGATAGCTACCAGGTGTATAGCTACCAGGATGTACAACTGCCAGAACGCTACGGCGCCCTGCATCCCAACCTATGGCAGGCGCAGTGGCTGTTAGGGGAAGACAATGCTGAACTCCGTCGGGTGCTGATCCAGGGCATAGGCTACGCTCGCATTTGTCAAGAATTGCATGCGATCGAACTCGATTCTTGGCGGGAATACACCCTACTGCGAATCGACCAAGCGGTGGATGTAGAACCGGTTTACCTACTCAAGATGACCTGCCCCAGCACTCATCACATCCACGCCACCCGGGTGCCGCCCGATATGAGAGCGGCCCGGGAAGCGATTCGTTGGGTAAACCACGGTATTGATCCAGAAGAGTTTGTAATGCAGACCTAATTGGGTCGACATCTTTAGTTCTTCACACTAGTTCTTCACAATTGTTGGGTATTTTTGAATCAGAACGAAAGAGCATCGATATCAAAAGGAGCCGGACCATGAGAAATGACAGACGAAAGGTAATGGAAGAACTTCGTCACCAGCTTCGCTACGCCAAAACTGTTGCTGAACGAGAGGCCATTCGAAGGGAACTTAACTTCTGGATCCGCCATCGATAAGACTTGGCTCCCTATGGAAAAACTTATTTGATTGAGCAAACCAGTTTATCCGCCTTCTTATAACGCTGTTCATGCAAAATCGCACAGGCCAGCCCCTGTAGCTCCACCAACATTCGCTTGATACGCAAGTCCTTACAGATGTTCCGCGCATCCTCCTCAGAGGCCGGAAAATTGTACAAATCTTGCGAATGCAACAATATAAAGTACTCGACTGACGTTAGCGGTTTACGTATGGGTTCAGCGCTTTTCGGCAGACACTTGTCACTGTCCATGATGGAGTCCTCTTAGTAATGGGAGTAGCCGCCTTTGAACCGGTGATTCCTGTATTTAGGCAACTGTTCGAGTATTCCGACATGGGACGGATTGCTCCGGTCATTACTCATAAGACAAATGGCTGAATTACAAGGTATTTCGGTGTTCTAGACGAGAGGAGGGCAGGGGAGCAGGGGAGGCAGGGGGAGCAGGGGAGGAAAATCCAAAATCTAAAATCTAAAATCCAAAATCCTGCTCAGGCCGTCAATGCAGGCTTGCCGACACCGCCAAATCTGCGATCGCGGTTTTGATAGGCTAGCAGGGCTTGATGGAAAGCCGTCCGATCAAAATCAGGCCAGAAGGTATCGGTAAAATACATCTCCGCATAGGCCATTTGCCAAAGCAGAAAATTGCTCAAGCGTTTTTCCCCACTGGTGCGAATCAGTAAGTCAGGGTCATGGCCGCCCGTGGTGTAGAGATGTTGTTCCACCAGCTTTTCATCCACCGAATCGGGGGTCAATTCGCCTCGATGGACTTGCTCCGCCACCTGTCGACAGGCTCTGGCAATTTCATTACGGCTGCCGTAGTTAATCGCCACATTTAAACGAACCGCTTGATTGTTAGCGGTCTCAGCCATCGAACGATGCATTTCCGCCTGTAGCGATGGAGGCAACTCAGATAAGTCCCCTAAAAAATTTACCCGCACTCCTTCACGATGCATCTCCGCCAGTTCCTTCCGCAGCAACCGCTCAAACAGCACCATCAAAAAATCAACCTCCTCCGTCGGACGCCGCCAGTTTTCAGTCGAAAACGCATAGGCGGTTAGCTCTGCAATCCCCCAGTCCTTACAGCATCGTAGGAGTTCCTTCAGCACCTTAGCGCCTCGACGATGCCCCGCCACTCGGGGGAGCCCCTGACAGGTAGCCCAGCGACCATTCCCATCCATAATTACCGCAACGTGCTTGGGGAGATTATGGGGGTCTACATCAGTGGGCAGCGTTTTTAGTGTATGAGAAGTCATAAGAGATATTCGGTAGATAGAACACAAACATGCAGAGACGCCAAGACGCAGAGATAGCGAGCAGAGATGCAGAGTCGAAGGTCGAAGGGCGGCGCCAACCTAGAGCATTCCCAATCCCCAATCTACAATTCCTATTCGGACTATCAACTTAAGGCGAGAAATTATCCCTGAGGGAGGATACAGGAGGCAGGGGGCAGAATCCAGATTCTTATTGACTTCTGGCTTTTGAATTTCGGTTTTCTTCCTTGCCCAGCCAGCCCATGCAAACTAGAGGCCCCATTAGGGGATTTGCGTCAAAATAAAGTTTCAGTAGAAGGCAGTGGATGGGTGGATGGGTGGATGGGTGGATGGGTGGATGAGATATTATTTAACCGCAGAGCCCTAAAAGGTCCCCATCTACTTCCAAGACAGGCGCCGCTCACCAAACAGATGATTCAAATAATCAGGCGTCAGACTAGTATTCCAGCGCCATAATCGGCGCATGATCTGATCAAAGGTAAACAGAAATGTCGTTTTATTGGTTAGAGACCAGGCTGGCCAGTTTAAGACCCGTTTCATTCGGCCTAAGGTGTGAATAAGACTGCCTTGGACGGTTGGATCCGCCAATTTACGCTTCATCGCCCGGCCCAATGTTCCAATTATGCGGATAACTGAGGAGTTAGGGAAAGCCCACATACCGAACCCCCAGAACTTAGTCATGTGGTTGATTTCATCTTTCAGCAGTTCTTCTAAAACTGCTTGGAGAGGGCCTGTGGAATGGGCCATTAACCAGGTATAAAGGCAGGTGGCGCCGTATTCTGTCGCCACTCGGTGGAGGCCGTGTCGATATAGATCTGCCTGTGGACTCAATGACGGACAATACCCCCTAGCCTGATGGGGATGGCAGATAAATTTTTCTCCCGCCAACTGAGTGTAGACTTTGAGCAAAGCCGGGGCATGTTGGCGTTCCTCTTTTTCCCACAAACCGATTTCCACGATGGAGCCTTGTTCATTGACAACACCGCCGACAAAACGAGCCATTTTGGGATACAGTTTCTCTAGATATTGTCGACTCGTTTGGGTATAGCCGCGAATCGGCGCTTCAGTATCAATTGTCCCGGCTAGAATAGACACAAATACAGCGGGATCAACACCGACAATTTGATCCGCTTGAACAGCCCGCCAGTCAATGGGTTTCCATGGGCGAGGTTGGGGATTCTCAAACTGTCCAGGTAAATCTTGTAGCCGGTCAGAGAGTTTTTTATCGGCGATATAGATATCGACTAGGCAATTGATTCGACTCTGAATCTGGTGATAGTTTGGGGAGGCGTAAAACTGACCCGCCAAGTCATATTCTGTCCCGTCAGATGGAAATTTATGATGCATATTCCCTCCGAATTTTGACTAACCTAAAAGCTCATTTGGAAGACCATTACGGTGATTTCCAAGTCCTTCCAAAATGTGTCTTCATAAAACGTTCACGTATTTTTTGAAAACATCAAGGAATAAATAATTTTGACTTTCCGGTTCGCATATCAGCCTAAACAATAGAGAATTAATTTGTCAGTCGGCCAAAGTCTGCAATTTTATGGTTAGAACAAAAGGACAATAGGTCCAAAAAAGTCGGATGGATAGTGAGCCAGTCTGAAAAAGTCGGAATTTAGGTAAGCTAACTGGGCAAATGGTTCCAATAACGGGCCAAACTATGGGTGCAGAGGCGGCGTTAAATCAAGCCGATGAGTTGATCTTTGCTGAAACAGGCAGGCATCTGAGTGATTTACAGCGCGCCATTCTTCAGCAGGTGTGGCAGGGTCGGAAGTATTGGGCGATCGCCGAAAGCTACGGCTGCACTGAAGGGCATGTCAAAGATGTGGCTTCCCACCTCTGGCGCATTCTCTCCAAAACGTTAGGAGAAAAGGTCTCTAAGAACTCCCTTAAGGCGGTGTTGGCGAGGCGGCTGGGGAGAGGTGAGGCAAGCCAACTGTCTGCGGCGATCGCGCCGCCCCACTCTCCGCCGGAAAACCCCAACTTTGTGGGACGCAAAGGGGCTATCGCCGACCTCGACCGTCTCATCAGTCAAGGCAAGAAAGTCATCGTTATCCAAGGCGAAGGCGGCATTGGCAAAACCACCTTGGCCCAGCAATATCTCCATGCCCAGGACTTTGAGCTGGTGTTGGAGCTGCTGATGGCGAAAGAAACCGCCTACATTACTCCAGTTGAACGGGTGGTGGAGGAATGGCTGAAGCAAGACTTTGGGGTAGAACCGGGGCGGGAATTTGGGGTGACGCTGGGTCGACTAAAGCGGCAACTCCATAATCGTCGCGTGGGGGTATTGGTGGACAACCTGGAACCAGCCCTCGACAGCGCCGGGCGATTTGTTCAGGCCCATAGCTGGTACGTTGAACTGCTGCGGGTGCTAGCGGACAACCGAGTGCAATCGGTGACGCTGATCACCAGCCGCGATCGCCTCTGCGAACCCGCCATTCACTTAGACCATTTCCGTCTGCCGGGTCTGGATCAATCGGCCTGGCGTCATTTCTTTCAGCCCCATGGGATCGCCATTGACTCGCCCACGCTCCAAGCCATGCATCGAGCCTATGGGGGCAACGCCAAGGCGATGGGCATCCTTTGCGGCTCGATCCAGGGGGATTTTGAGGGGGATATGGCGGCCTATTGGAGAGAAACCAATGCCGATCCGTTAGTGGCCATGGACCTGAAAAATTTGGCGGCCAGCCAGATTAACCGGTTGCAGGCTCTAGACAGTAATGCTTACCGTCTGTTTTGTCGGCTAGGCTGCTATCGGTACCAAGAGGTCCCCACTGTCCCCACTGACGGGCTTTTCCATTTAATGTGGGACATTGCGCCGGACCAGCAGCGGCGGATTATTACCTCCCTCCGAAATCGCTCCCTCTTGGAAGGTCGGAAAGGGGAATATTGGCTGCATCCGGTGATTCGGGCGGAAGCGATCGCCCGATTACGCGCCAGCGGGGAGTGGGAAATCGTTAACCGCAAGGCCGCCGACTATTGGACGAGCGCCACGGCGACCATTACCACCGTCGGCGATGCGATGCACGCCCTAGAAGCCTACTATCACTATCTGGAAATTGAAGATTTTGAAGCCGCAGGCGGGGTAATTCTCAAAAGTCGGGATAACCGCTGGCGACAGTTTTTACCCCTCGGCAGCACTCTCTATCGGATGGGATTGCTACAGCCGGTGATTACCGCCATCAGCAAAATCATTCACCAGACGAAATCCGACCAAAACGCCAGTGAACTTCATAACATTCTGGGAGATGTCTATTGGATTTCTGGCCAAATCCATCCCGCGATCGCCTGCCAGGAAGTCGCCATTCAAACCGCGACCCGATGCTTACAATCCATTGCCCCCAGTCCAGCTAATCGGCGGATGATTTACTACCTCCGTATGCTGGAGGTCGATTCCCTCTTGAGTCTGGGACTGTATCAGTTGGACTTGTGGGAGCTGGCCGCATCGGCGAATTTATTCCAGCAGGTGATCGACCAAGCGGCCAGCACTGACCATGACCGTTGGGCGGAAAAGGCGTCTGTGTGTCTAGCCCTGGTGAATTCCTATTTGGGGATGAGGCAAGAAGCTTATATTTTGGTGGATCAGGTTTATGACTCAGTGGTCAATAATCCGTCGTTTCAGCATACGGGGCGGTTCGCCTACTTTATTCAAATTTTGGGGCAAACGTTTAGTAATTTGGGGGAGAGGGACAAGGCTTACGCGCTCTATCAAAAAGCCATCGCCTTTGCCCAAGCAAGCCACTATATTCAAGTCAAGGCCCGGTCTCTTAGCGGTTTAGCTGAACTGTATCGACAACAGCAAGAGTTTGACGGCGCGATCGCCCATCACCAAGACGCCATCAACCTCCTGGAAGAAATTGGAGCTAAATGTGATTTAGCCGAAGCGTACTTTCAACTGGGCTTGACTCACCAGGTCATAGGACACCCTGAAATAAGGCAGAAAAATTTTGAGCAAGCAATCGGCTTATTTAAAGAAATAGACGCCCCCAAACAAGTTGCTAAAGTAATAGCTGCTGCCTCAGAACCATCTATGCCCCATGCCCAACCACCGACCCCGCCTCAAAGTAAGATTTCCTAAACAAATAAGGGCGCCTCAATTATTGGGCTTACTGATTGTCTTTCAGCTCATCACCCTACTATTCATTCTGTTCGCATGGCCCTCTCCCGTCACCCTCTCATTTGTGACGCCCCTTGATGAAGTTGAGTATTGGGGGCCGCTCATTCAGAAATTTGAGGCTCAGCACCCAGGTATTCACATCGAACTCCTGGATGATCCTGAATTCACCTATACAACTGACGACGTAGAAGTCATTTACACAGCCGATCTGCAGCAAGACACCCCCCAATATGACCTGGTTTACATGGACATCATTTGGGTTCCTTGGTTTGCCAATAAAGGATGGCTAAAAGACTTATCTGAATTTATTCCTAAAGAAGAGTTATCTGCGTTTTTGCCCAGTGAAATTGAAGCAGGACGCTATCAGAATGGACTATACCGCATCCCTTTCCGATCGGATATCGGGGTTATTTTTTATAACAAAAGCCTTTTGCAAGCAGGCGGATATCAGCTGCCCACAGAGCTGCCTAAAACACTGACAGAGTTGCAAACCATCGCAGAGGACTTACAAAACCAAACCCTAGCGACCTGGGGGTATCTCTGGCAAGGGCGGCAGTACGAAGGTTTAGTCGCCAACTTTGTTGAAGTATTAGAGAGCTATGGCGGCTTCTGGATCGACCCCAATAAAGCTAATGGAGATCCCACCAAAGTTGGACTGGATCAAGACGCCGCCATTAAAGCAGCTGTTTTTTTGAGCGACATCGTTACTCGGGAGATATCCCCTTCCGATGTACAGTCCTTCAGCGAACAAAAATCCTTGGAAACCTTTGAAGAAGGTAAGACTGCTTTTTTGAGGGGATGGGCCTACTTTTGGAAACAAGCTAACCTAGACGGAGAGCACTTTAAAGGGACTTTCGAAATACTACCGACCTCCATCTACGAGGAACCAGGTTGTCGAGGCGGATGGGGGTTCGGCATCGCCCAAAATACTAAATATGCAAAGGAAGCCTGGGAAGCCATTCAGTATTTCACCAGTGCTTCCGCCCAACGCCAATTTGTCCTGAATTCCGGTTATTTACCCAGCCGTCAGGCGCTGTTTGAGGATGCCAAAATTCTTGAACGCTATCCCCATTTCCCCCAATTGCGTCAAAAGCTTGAAAATAACTCCATTTTTCGCCCGCGATTTTCTGACTATGACCGGGCCTCTGAAATCCTACAAGAGCATTTATGGGCCGTGCTTTCTGGGCAGAAAACCCCGGAGGATGCGATGCAGCAAGCAGCGTGTAAAACACGTGAGTTGCTTGGCGTTCCGGTAAATTGCGAACAGTAGATGTTGGAGCTATTTTTCGCACTCTGCGATTAAATTGTCTAAAGCCAACTGCATCCGGCTCACCACCGTTTCATAACAGGCGTCCACATAGGCTTGATCTTTCAAGGTTTCTCGGCCATATCGCTCAAATACGATGGGTTCACAAACTCGGGTATGGATCTGGGCGGGCAAGGGCAGATTGGGCAAGGGGCCAAAGGCAATCCCCCAGGGTAAACCGAGATAAATGGGGAAGACTTCTGGATCCGTTTCGAAAAGCCATGGCAGCATGCCTTGCTCATGCAACTGACGCGCTTGCTCATAGCAGTCTGCAAGGACAATTAGCGTATCGTGGGCGCCCCAAGAAATGGCGGGAACGATCGGGATTGATTCCCGTAGGGCTAATTTGATGAAGCCGGTTCGACCATTAAAGTGAATCTGATGACGCATTTGATGGGGCCTGAAGACATCTTGAGCGCCGCCGGGATACACCAATACACTGGCGCCCTTGCGGAGGGCTGCGATCGCCATTTTGGGATGGGCCCGAATCGCCCCCGTTTGGGCCGCATACTCCGCCATTTTGGTAAATACTCGCCACACGTTGGGGTGCATCAACCCATACACCGGTCGCTCACAGCCAAATCGCCGAAACCAGTCGACCATAAACATGGGCAAATCTGGGGAGGCCAGTCCCCCATTATGGGAGCCGACTATCAGTACAGGCCCCTCAGTCGGGATATGCTCCCAGCCGCCAGTCTGCACCCGAAAATAATAGCGATAGGCCCATTCCCACTTGGGCATTAATGATTCAATAACCTGGGGATTGCGATCCTCTAAAGACCAACCTTGATAAAGCTGAGAAGTCTGTATATTCTGCATCCAGTCCTGGCGATGTAAAGTTAAGTAACCATTCTACAAACTGGGAGCAAAGACCTTAAGCCATAAATTTTTATCGTTGCAAGACTGATGGCTTGTCTCCAAATCATTACGCCAATTTTCGTGAAATGCCGATCAATCTTTAGTAGTCAGCCGTAGGATGGACAAAGGGTTCGCCCGCGCCCATCGATTCAGTATGCCTCGCCAAGCAAGATGGGCGCGCTTCACTTTGCCCATCCTACTTTTCTTAAATTCCACACCCATTCCTTCTTCGCTACGATGGAGAACTTCAACCTTCAACCGCATCTACCCCCTTGAAAAATTCCACCCAAACCCGGTCTCTCTCTTCACCTAACCTCCAAATTTTCGGAAGGGTATATGCCGTTTTGGCATATTCATCCTGGGGATTACTGCCGATCTATTGGAAATTTTTGGGCCAGATCCCAGCCGTTGAAGTACTCAGTCACCGCATACTCTGGTCAACGGTCTTCTTAAGCGGGTTACTTTTTCTGCAGAAGCCCCGACCTGATCTGACGCAGCTGTGGCGATCGCCCAAACAATTAAGTATTTTACTGACAACCGCCGCCCTACTTGCCTTTAACTGGGGCGTCTATATCTACGGCGTCAACACCGATCGGGTGGTTGAAACCAGTTTGGGGTATTACATTAACCCTCTGATGAATGTCCTGCTGGGTTATGTCTTTTTGCAAGAGCGTTTACATTGGAGCCAAGGCATAGCGGTCATCCTGGCCAGTATCGGAGTCGCCTACTTTGTCTGGCAGTTTGGGGCCGTGCCCTGGATCGCCCTCGGCTTAGCCTTTTCTTTCGCCTTGTATGGGTTACTGCGCAAGATCATCCAAGTATCGCCCATGCTGGGTTTAGGGGTGGAAACCCTACTCATTACCCCAGTCGCACTCGTCCTCGTCATCTACTGGGAGGCGACCGGCGTGGGGCATTTCGGCTCCACCTGGTCCATTACTCTATTGTTTATCGGCGCTGGCGTCATCACCTCCTTACCCCTCCTCTGGTTCAACAAGGCGGCAAAGCAGTTAAGGCTATCAACCCTAGGCTTCTTCCAATACCTGGGGCCAACCTTTGCGCTACTTCTGGGAGTTTTTCTCTACCATGAACCCTTTACCCCCACCCATGCCATTACCTTCGGCTTCATCTGGTCAGCCCTGATTCTCTTTTCCTCTACATCCCTGATGCTTAGACCTACACGCTGATGAAAACCATCTATCCCAATATCTTAGAGATCTGCATATAAAACGTCCCATCCCCCCATCCACTCATCCACCCATCCGTTCCCTTTCGCTGAGAGTCTATCTGGGTAAAACTCCCTTAGCCCCCCAATACTTGAAAACCACCGATAGATTATTCGCTGGCATGGGAATCGTTTTAACCAAAGCAAGATTTTTAGACCGGGCGACGGCCTCCACCTGATCCAGATCGCGCAAACCCCATTCTGGATTTCTCGCCCGCAGGCTCTGATCGAACGCCTGATTGCTGGGAGCGGTAGGCTTGCTTCCCTGTTTGAAGGGGCCATACAGGTATAGAATGCCGCCCACTGGCAGAATCCGACTAGCTCCTGCGATTAGCCCCAGACAGGCTGACCAGGGCGAAATGTGGATCATATTAATATTGACGATCGCCATAATCGGGTATCGTTCAGAATCCCAATTCTGCAAAGGGGCGGGGGGGCGATCCCTTTCCACAGGCCAGATGGGGTCGCAGGCGTCTAGGGCAATTGGGGGATACAGATTATCGGATGGACAGTGGGCTCGCCATGCCGCAATACTGGCTCTTGACTGTGGATTTGGATCAGACGGAATCCATAGGAGAGGATGGATAAGAGGCGCGAAAAAGACCGCATGTTCTCCAGTGCCGCTGGAGACTTCTAACACAGAGCCGGTAGGCGGCAGGACAGGTAACAAGGCCTTCAAAATAGGATTTCGATTACGCAGCGTCGCAGGGGCGTATTGACGGGCGTCTGGGAGCTGATTCATCTGAGTGCAGGGAGCCGTTAGATAGTCACTAATATAATCATTCAAGCCTAATTGACATTGAGCGCGATCGCTTGGTTTCATGGCAAGCCTCAGAATTTAGTCGCCTCAGCGCTGTAAAATACTACGCGGTGCAGCTGTATTAGGTACTACCAGAAAGAGGGACTGAATCTTGCAAGCGCTGCTACGCTTATCCCGATGGATTGATCGTTTAAATGAACGGGTCGGTCGGTTTACCTACTGGCTAGTGTTAATCATGATTGGAGTGGGCGTCTGGAATGTCATCGGACGCTATCTCGGTAATGCGATTGGCCGTAACCTGAGTTCAAACGCCTTCATCGAAACCCAGTGGTATTTGTTCGACCTGGTGTTTTTGCTGGGCGGGGCTTATACCCTCAGACATAACTCCCATGTCCGCGTCGATGTCCTACAGGCGAACTGGAACACTCGGCAAAAGGCGCTGGCGGATTTGGTCGGCACAGTTTTGTTCCTCATTCCCTTCTGCATTTTAGTCATTTTCTTCTCCTGGCAAACCATCCTCAACTCCTGGGCGATTTGGGAAACTTCACCTGATCCGGGCGGCTTACCCCGATACCCAATCAAGTCCATGATTATTGTCAGTTTCGCCCTGTTGATTCTCCAGGGCGTCTCTGAGGCGATTAAAAACCTGGCCATCATCACCAACCAGGAACCGCCCAATGGGGGTGAGTCATGATTGACTGGCTAGGACCGGCCATGTTCGCTGGAGCTTTGCTGCTCCTATCCCTAGGTTATCCAGTTGCATTCTCATTAGGCGGCGTGGCGATCCTCTTCGGCCTGATCGGAATTGGGCTGGGCGTTTTTGATCCGATTTTCCTGACGGCGATGCCCCAACGGATTTTCGGCATCATGAATAACTTCACCCTGCTGGCCATCCCCTATTTCATCTTTATGGGGGCGATGCTGGAGAAATCCGGCATCGCTGAAAATTTGCTGGAGACGATGGGCAGCCTGTTCGGACGCATGCGGGGCGGTTTGGCCTTAGCGGTAGTCGGTGTGGGAGCGCTGTTGGCGGCGACAACGGGTGTGGTGGCGGCGACGGTGGTGACGATGGGTCTGATTTCCCTGCCAACGATGTTGCGCTACGGCTATAACAAATCCTTTGCAGCAGGGGTCATCACCGCCTCAGGCACCCTGGGTCAAATTATTCCCCCCAGCATTGTGCTAGTGGTGCTCGCGGACCAATTGGGGATTTCTGTGGGGGATTTGTTCCTGGGCTCCTTTATCCCGGGTCTGCTGATGGCGGGAGCCTTTGCGTTACACGTGCTGATCGTCTCCACCGTCCGCCCTGATATGGCCCCGGCGTTACCAGCCGAGCTGATTGAGATCCGCGGCAAGGCGTTAGCACTGAAGGTGATCAAGGTGATGCTGCCGCCGTTGGTGCTGATTCTATTGGTCCTGGGCAGCATTTTCTTCGGGGTGGCCACCCCCACTGAAGCAGGGGCTTTAGGGGCGGTGGGCGCGATCGCACTGGCCGCCGCCAACCGTCGACTGAGCTTGACCGCCCTTGGCCAAGTCTGCGACGACACCCTGCGCACCACCACCATGGTGATTTTCATATTATTGGGCTCGACGGCCTTTAGTTTGGTGTTTCGGGGACTCAGGGGCGATCGCTTCATCTCCGATGTGTTGACAAACCTACCTGGCGGTCAACTCAGTTTTCTCGCGGTCAGCATGGTGACCATTTTCATCCTAGGCTTTTTTATCGACTTCTTTGAAATCGCCTTCATCGTGGTTCCCCTATTCGCGCCAATCGCAATGCAACTGGACATGGACTTAGTCTGGTACGGCGTTATTATCGGAGCCAACATGCAGACCTCGTTTCTAACGCCCCCCTTCGGCTTCGCCCTGTTCTATCTGAGAGGCGTCGCGCCGTCAGAAGTCACCACGGGAAATATCTATCGCGGCGCCATCCCGTTCATCATTCTGCAGTTGATTATTCTCGTGGCCATCATCGCCTTCCCCCAACTGGTGAATTTTCTGCCCTCTATTAGCCGTTGAAGCGACAGAATCCGCCGCCAACTTGATTAGGCTCGATTAGGGTAGTGAAAAGTCAACACCTTCAAAATATCAGCGATCGCGATTGAGGTATTCACTGACTTCAGCATAATTTTGCCGTCTTCACCTGTTTGAGCCCCGTTGGAAGGCAAAGCGCTATTTTCGGAGAGAATATGACAAGTTCACAATTACGCCAGCAACTACTGGATACCATGCGCTCAAGCACCAGCAGCGGCCTCAATCGCGGCGCTACGGGCAATCTCAGTGTGCGATTCAAGGAGGGTTTCTTAATCACGCCATCTGGGATATCGCCAACGGATATGTCAGCCGATGATATGGTTTTTATGGATATGCAAGGCAAATGGTCGGGTGATCATAAGCCCTCAAGCGAATGGCGTTTACACCGTGAGATTTTGCTGAATCGGCCAGAATTTGATGCTGTGTTGCACGCCCACTCAACGTTCGCGACTGTTCTAGCCTGTCTCGGCAAAGAGATTCCCCCCTTTCACTACATGATCGCCGCCGCTGGCGGCAAAACCGTCCGCTGCGCCCCTTATGCCACGTTCGGCACGCAAACACTAGCCGCTTACGCCCTGGAAGCCTTGCAGGATCGCCAAGCCTGTCTACTGGCCAATCATGGGTTGCTGGTCGCCGCCAGAGACTTACCGCAAGCACTGGCGCTGGCGATCGAAGTGGAAAATTTGTGTGAACAATACTGTCACTTGCTACAAATCGGTACGCCCATAATCCTGTCAGACGCCGAAATGGAAGTCGTGTTGGAGAAATTCAAAGGGTATGGGCCAAATGCCGTCATTGAAGCGAACGAATCTCTTCAGAAAACAGATAGTTAATAACCCTATGAATTTAACCTTGACCACTCTACCCGAGACGATCCGTTGGCAAGACGGCGCCCTCTATTTACTCGATCAAACCCGGCTTCCCCTGGAAACCGTGATCGAAAAACAAGAGACTGTCGACCAGGTTTGGCAGTCGATTAAGCAGCTGAAGGTGCGGGGAGCGCCTGCCATTGGCGTGGCGGGGGCCTATGGGTTAGTGCTCAGTGTTATGGAGCAGACGCACCTCCCTTTCGCCGCCTTTCTGCAGGAACTGGAACGGCAAGCGGCCTATCTAGACAGTGCGCGACCGACCGCTGTCAATCTAAAGTGGGCCTTGACTCGAATTGTCAGTAAAGCCCGGGAACTCTCTGGCTTTGACGTTCCAGCCATCCATCAGCGCTTGGTGGCAGAAGCTGTTCAGATTCACGATGAAGACCGACAACTCTGTCGAAAAATTGGTGAGCACGGGCTGGCGCTGATCAAACAGGATATGGGCATTCTGACCCACTGCAACGCCGGTTCTTTGGCCACCGCCGAACTGGGAACCGCCCTTGCCCCCATGTATCTCGCCCATGAGCAGGGAATTCCCTTTCGCGTCTATGCCGATGAAACCCGCCCGCTTCTGCAGGGTTCACGGTTGACCAGCTGGGAGCTGCAACAAGCCGGGATTGATGTGACGCTGATTTGCGATAACATGGCCGCTTACATCATGTCCCAGGGACTCGTCGACATGGTGATTGTCGGGACTGACCGGGTTGCCGCCAATGGCGATGTTGCGAATAAAATCGGCACCCTCGGCGTCGCCATCTTGGCCCATCATTTCAACCTTCCCTTTTATGTGGCCTGTCCTTACTCCACCATTGATTTCAATACCCCTGATGGCAAATCCATCGTGATTGAAGAACGCGGCGAGACAGAAGTCACTCATTTTGGCGATCGCCGCACCGCGCCCGAAAATATCCAGTACCGCAACCCCGCGTTTGATGTGACGCCCCATACTCTGGTGACGGGATTAATTACGGACAGAGGCATTATTCGACCGCCTTATCAGGAAAACTTGCAGCAGTTTTATGGGGGCTAATTTTTAGGCGTTGTTCGGCTCGGATATTGATCACATTTCCGATCAGCATCAAGGTTGCCCCCATCAAAACAAACTGGTCTAGGGGTTCGTCGTAAAACATAAAACCCACCAATGCAATCAGGGGCAGCCTCAGGAAGTCCATCGGCACGACAACAGTCGCATCCACCAAAGCCAGCGCCTTGGCCATGCAATAATGAGCGCTGAGGGCCGAGACGCCGACTATTGCAAGCCAGGGTAATAGATTGTAGGCGGGCGTCGACCAGTGGTTCAGGGAGGGTAACAATCCCAACGGCAGCTGAATCACCGTCATATAAAAGAGAATGGTGAGGGGCGGATCCTGCAGGGCCAGTTTGCGGGTAAGGGTGTGAGACAAGGCGTAGCAGACAGCTCCCGCCAAAACAGCCAACGCCGCCGGATCGACCACCCCTAATCCAGGCCGCAAAATAATCAGCATGCCCGCAATCCCAAAGCCAACCGCCAGCAAGCGGGGTTTAGTCAGGGGTTCTTTCAGGAGCGCCCGGGCCAAAAGAGCAGTCCAAATCGGTAGGGTAAATTCAATCGCAAACACTTCAGCCAGCGAAATATAGGCAAGACCATAAAACCAACCGAACTGACCGCCAAAATGGACTAAATTCCGAACCAGATGCAACCCGAAGTTCTGGGTGAAAATCTGGGTGCGATCGCGCTTGATTAAGAGCGCACTGATAACGGAAAGACCAATGACACTGCGAAAAAATAGGATTTGAAACGTTCCCAGGTCAATCGATAATTCTCGACCTCCAATCGCTAACGCCATAAATGAAACCAGGGTTCCTGTCATCCATAGGGTGGCGACGATCACTGCCGGTTGAGTCATGCCGAACCTCAAAGCTCAGTCCTGGTTAATTAATTAGGCAAAGAATCTCGTTTTGCTAAGCGGCCAGCCTCGAATCGCCCAAATAACGGTTCAGAAAGGCTCCCGCTTCCGCGATCGCCCATCGACCTTCTTCCAACATCGGCGCAAATAGATGAAAACAGTGAAGCATATCTTGCCAGACCTTGAGTTCTACAGCGACATTCGCCAATCCCGCTTGGCGGGCAAGTTGCAGAGCATCATCCAGTAAAATTTCAGCGGCTCCCACATGAATCAATAGCGGCGGCAGCCCAGATAAGTCGGCATAGAGCGGTGACAAGAGAGAATGCCGCAGGTTTCCGTTAGGGGCGTACCAGGCCGTCATCGCCTCCACCAGTTGCGGCGACACCATCGGATCCATAGCGGTATGGGTTACAAAGGTTTTGCCTGCTCTGGTCAGGTCACAGTAGGGGGAAATCAGGAAGGCGGAGGCGGGTAAGGGTTCTCCCGCATCTCTGAGGGACAGCAATGCCCCCAACGCCAAATTTCCGCCAGCCGAGTCCCCTGCGATCGCGACCTGAGACGGGTCAAATCTGCAGGTGTTGACTAACCAACGGTATGCCGTCAAGGTATCCTCTAAAGCTGCAGGGTAAGGATGTTCTGGGGCGAGACGATAATCAATCAACAACACGCTGGCCATCGATGCTGCCGCCAGATCACAGGCAATGCGTCGATGAGTTTGGCAGTTTCCCGCCACAAATCCACCGCCATGGAGATACAAAATCACCCGGTCTGGATCACCGGAGGGACTGGAAATCAGCTCAGCAAAAACACCATCTGCATTGATGGGCCTGACCTGAGCAGTAGGATGGGGCGGCATTGAAAATCCATCGTTGAAGTGACCTCGAATCTCAGATAATGTGTCTCCCCAAGAGAAGTTTTCCAGCATAGCCTTTATGCTTGTTAGTTCAAATTGGCTCATGATGACGATGACATAGCCTTGACTGAATAGAACAAGACCTGGAGAACTCACATAGGATATCAACTTTAGCCGGGACATTCTGATGGGGCAAGAATACAGGAGTCAGGAGACAGAATCCAGTTCCTGACTGACCTCTGACTTCTTTATTCTGTATTCCTTCTCTACTGGATTGTCCCGCTTTAAGCTGGAGCCCCTCACATACGCGCAAATCCTGAATTCTTTGGGTCTAGGTAAAGTACACTCTAGACGTCAATCGAGAAGATTTAGGGATACGGCTTCCCTTAAAGGGAAAACGCTAGAACACAACTGCCAATCGTTCTCCTCAAGAGAGACATCGTTTTTGTGGCGACAACCTGGAAACCTATGGTTTCATAAAGCTTCTGAGCTCTGGAGTTGTTGATATCAACACTGATAAACACCCTACTTGCATCTAATGCTTTAGCCTGAGCAATACAGTGCAAGAGCAATTGTGTCCCAATGCCTCTGCCTTGATAGGCGGGAAGAACAGCAAGATTTGCAATGTAAAAGGCGTCTGGCGGATACGTATGTTCCAAAACCCGATCAAGAATCAGACGATGCGCCAGCATATACCGGAGTCGAGCCCAACAACTCAGCAAGAAGCTATGATCCTTATTATTGTTGAGTTCTAAGGCCGGTACAAGCGTGGCAATGCCAACCACCTGATTCCCTGATTCAGCGACTAGAACATACCGATGGCTAAAGCGATTACGAGAATGCTCGACAAATGTCTGGATGATCTGGATTGCTATCCGACCAAATATCAGCGCCAGCATTTCTGGAGCTGAGTCATAAATTAACTGAGCCACGGTGAAGGAATCATGGCGCTCCAAGCTCATTGGAATGCAGTGTAAATCAGGGGGAAGTATCGCATTTCTCATGAATGAGTGAGTCTCTTCAAGACATCTAAAGCTACGGCTCTAGAAAAAATCGTAAGGATGCTCTCCCCGTTAGGGGAAAATCAATTAGGCGAATGGGCCTGTGTCGAAAATAAGTAAGATTTTACAAATTTTTCCGTTACTGACTTCAAACATCTGCGCCATTGGCGTACTAATCCCGGTTTTAGAGAACTGATACACTAAACAAGCAGAGGATTCATTTTCAAAGGATCGGATCAATTCATAGCAAAAATTCTCTGGAGGGTCAGACCTGAGAGAATCTAGATAGGCCTCCGCCGAATCAAATTCGTAGAATGGCCCACTGAAAGTGAAATCCTTAGAAAATATGTGGCCTAATTCTTCAATATCACCTCCCGAAAAGAAGATCTCCATATACTTATGAGCTAACTCTAAGGGGCTCATTTTCTAATTCCTATTAACTTGGAGACTCAATACACACTGAGATAAAGCATCATAGTTTAAAGGGCTCGCTTCATGGTCATCGAGTCGCCCTCTTGTCCAACTGCTTCAAACCCAAGACGTCGATATAACCGCATTGCTGGATTGTCTACAGATACACTCAACGAAATCGCTGAGTAATGATGTTTCGCCTGCTCAAATAAATGCATCAGCAAGGTTGTTCCGATCCCTTGCCCCCGATATTCGGGGAGAACTGCGATCGCAAGCTCGGGCGTTGCCTCGTCAATATATCCATACCCACGATTTTCAACTGTGAACAAGCGTACCCAAGCCGCCCCAACCGGCGCTTGATTTTCCGGCGCGATGGCCATAAATCCCAGATCGCCAAGCCGCCCCCAAGCGTCTGCATATTTAGCCAGTTCTGGTTGATAAATAATTTCCCTAGGCACAGGCGAAACGGCATAAATAGCTTGATATAAAAACTCCCACAAAAAAGCTTGATCAGACGGCTCAATTGGATGAATTAAGTACGGCATGAGTGACTAAGCGTAATCGCAAAGGTATGCAAGTAATACTTATAATTTTGTGCGGTCAGATTATTTA
>JAAUYH010191408.1_pt1 | contig 21959 bp, 19 predicted proteins | sample 7278061 | NCBI WGS metagenome assembly JAAUYH01 (sample SAMN14350203, study PRJNA611818) | marine sediment metagenome | isolation source: surface marine sediment (0.6m) | place: French Polynesia: Moorea | collected 2018-08 | reverse complement strand
GGCAAAACGGTGTCAGAGAAAGCGGGATTTGGCCGCATGCTGGCCCCCTCGACAGGAAGGGTGCCAAGACGCGTTTGACGGAATTCCATCACCAAATACTTTTTAGCAGGAAATGGGTCGGTGCATCGTGAGGCACCGGCCCGAATTCTTTCGCGGCACCCCTAATTCTTGACGACGACCATTGCTTTCACCATCTCGCCATCGACGGCGAGAGACCGGTGATCGTTGGTATTCAGCGTGATTTCGACCTCGACCTCTCCGGGCGGCAGGCTGTCGATGTGAAACCAGGGTCCGTAAACCCGAGCGCGTTTCTCGCCATTCACGTAGAGATGGGCGTGGCCTTGGCCGTCCTTGTGCGCCAAGCCTGCGTTGTCCGCCGCAAAGGCAAAATTCTCTGTGATGACGTTCAGGTTCCAGCCGGTCTCCGGATCAGGGACGAGGTTCAGCTCCAAGCTGGGCGCATCCGGGCCCGCAGGTACCGACAGCACTTCGCTATGCTCATGCGCCTCGCCTTCGTGCAGGCCGTGATCCATCTGCTCAGTACCCGAAACGGCGTTTTCCCGGCTTTGGCCAGAGCCAAGCACGAAGCCAATGCCGCCCCCAAAGGCCAGGCCAATGATCAGAAACGCGAGCGCTCGCAGCATGTCGACAGAATTGCGTCCAAGGCGTGTGAAGGCAAGCAGAGAACCGCGAGAGATGGCGGGCTCAAATCGCAGGGTCTGCGGCGGGCTTTGCCCGTCGCGCCGATGGGGGCTTTGCCCCCAGGATATCTTAAGGTCGATGGAGGGCTCTTTCGGAACCGAGCTGTCCGATGGAGGGCGCAGAGTGGCTGCCGGAAAAGTTGAACGTTATCCGAACCGACAAGAAATCCTCTCCAACGACTCTTTTCCTTAAACCTAGAGGCGAAAAAATCTGGGCGAGTGGCGGTGGCTTTCCTTCTCGGCTGCGCTTTAACGAAGGTTACCCGGAGTGCCGACCGGATTCACGCGCGCCGCGCCAAAAGGTACGTGTCCATCAACCAGCCATGGGCCGCGCGCGCCTTTTCGCGGGTCGCGATGATGTCTTCCTTCACCTGCGCCAGGGGGCCTTCGATAAGCACTTCGTTCGGCAGTCCCAGAAAGGCGCCCCACCAGATGTGGATACCCGCCGGGTCCAACACCTGAAAGCTGCATTCCCCGTCCAGCAGAACGGCAAGGCGATCGGCGCAGTTGGGCCAGCCGTTGTCCCTGAGCTGCCGCCCGGTCGTGATCAGGACCGGGGCATTCACCTCGTTCAACGGGATCGCATGTGCTGCCGTGAGCGCCTGCAGCGCCGTGATGCCAGGGATAGCAGTCACCTTTGGCGCCGGCATGATCCGCTCGGCAATCCGCAAGGTCGAGTCGTATAGCGACGGATCCCCCCAGACCAGCAAGGCGACCCGCCCGGCCTCTTTCGGCAAGGCCTCGACCCATGCGCGGGCAATGGCGTCATGCCACGCCGCCACACCTTCCAGATACCCCTCCGAGGCATCCCGCTCGGGCATCTCAAAGAACACGACCCGGCTATCGGCATCCAGGGCGCTGAGAAGCGCCAGCCGCATCTCTGCCAAATCCGACTTGTCCGTGCCCTTTCTGGGCACCAGCACCACGTCCGCCGATTGGATCGCAGCAACGCCTGCCCTTGTCAGGTGGTCGGGATGGCCCATCCCGATGCCAATGAGCAAAAGGTCGTTCATGAAAGAATTTGGGCGCCCGAAGGCGCCCAACCGAAGGATCTCAAGCCCGGGCGTAAAGCCGTCGCTCGACCGCGGCGCTGCCTTCGAGACCACGGAGCGTCTTTGCCGTCGCAAGAACGGCCAGATCCACCACCGGCTCGATTAAGATAACCAGCAGATAAGCTGCGGCGAAGGTGCCGACCGAAGCGAAGGTCTCGGCACCCGCGCCCTGACCGTAGAACACCCAGAAAGCAACCCAGGCGATTACCCCGCCCTGATAGGCGGCAGAGAGTTTCAGAACTTCGTGATAGTCCATGTCCACATAGGCCTTGTCCGCAGGCACGACCCGCTTCGCCAGCGCATGGATGGCAAAGAGCGGCACCAGCAGGGTCGTCACGTTGACGAAGAACATCGGCACGTCCGAGGGTGCGAAGAGAAGGCCCTGCAGGCCCAGACCTGCCGCCAGACCGAAGGCTGCCGGCCCGGCGCCGAGGATCAGAAGAAGCGTCGTGCCAAGGATGAAATGCACTTCCGAGACGCCCACCGGGAAGTGCGGCAGGACTTCGAAAAAGACAAACGTACCGACCGTCGCCAGCACCGCACGAAGGGCGAAAGACCCTGCGTTTCGCGCCTTGATGTCGTCCACCATCAGCTTCGCGCCGTAGGCCGTCGCACCGGCTGCCGTCGTATAGGCCAGAGCCATCTTGGCCCCGTCCACAATCCCTGGTTCGATGTGCATTATCTTCTCTCCTTGCCCGCCCCGCCGGCGATGCTGTTTTGGCCGGGTGCCCGGCGATTATTTCCGCGACGGCAGGTTTCCTGGCTTGCGGGTCGCCGACCGGTCCCATCCTTCCCAGCTTTCGCCAGTGGATCCTGTGGGCGGTCTCGCCGCGTACAGTTGCGGGGGCAGCCTGGGCTTTGAACCCTGTTCCCTTGCACCGTCCCCTCAGCAATGCGCTTCGACCCCCGGAGTGTCAAGCAAAGAGGACGACGTCCTCTGTCAACAAAACGACCTACTCTGCCGCTTCCACCGGATCATCCGTTTCTTCGCCCCCAGCACGCTCGCGCCAGATCGCGTCCGGCAAGTGCGGATTGGTGATCGCGTCATACAATGCGCGGTAGTCGTCCTCGGCCATGAGTGCGGCAATGCGTGCGCGATGCCACTCCACCGCGTCACCGTGCAGCGAAAAGAGCGCCTCGTCGCTCAGAAGCCGCGCCAATTCCTCTTTCGCGCGCGGCAGATGTGCATGGATCGAGCGATCGGTTTCCGTGGCATAGTTCCGGTTACACCAATAGGCGACGCCCTGATCCTGATCGACGTGGTTGATCCGCCCGCGTTGGCGCTTGACCAGGAAGCTTTCAGCCGAGCGGAGGATGTAATGGTTCAGCGTCACCATGTCGTAGCCGATGGTATCCTTCCGGCTGAACCACTCGTTCTTGCGCAGCATCCGCTCCGGCATCACTCGCCCCGCGCCGTTGACCCAACGCACCTCGTCTGCCCGTGCCTCATCGAGGTCCAATGGTCGATGCACGCCGATCTTGGCAAACGGCCCATCTGGGCGGAAGAACGATTTGAACCCCCAACCAAGACGCGGCTTCGGGATGTAGAGGGGCGCGCAGGCGGTGAATTGCTCGGTCTGCCAGCGATCTTCGTAAGCGTGGATGCCGCGATTGCCGAAAAACCGCCAGGTCATCGAGATCACGTTTGGATCCCGCGCCGCTTCCAAGAGCGCCGTGAAGGTCCCGTCGCCCACGTGAATATTGACGAACTCGTCCACGTCGATCACGCCGACCCAATCGGCCTCCATGACCACTGGCAGCGTTGCCGCGTCGTTCAGGGCACCCCGCTGCGGGCGTTGCCCGGCGTCCCGGTTGAACGGATTGTCCCGCCGGGTGACCAGCCCCATCGCCTGAAGCCGGTCGAGAACGTCGTTCGTCGGATCATCGCAGTCGTTCGTGTAGACGACGAAATGCGTCACGCCGATCGACATGTGATAGGCCACCCATTCAAGGATGAAGCAGCCTTCGTTCTTCATGGACGAGACGACGACAATCGTCTCCGAGCGCGGACGCTCCGCTAAGGGCGCCAGCAAACCCTGCCGCGCCTGCGTGCGCTCCATCAAGCCCTTGAACTGCTCCGCCGCCGCGCGACCTGTGGCGGGTGGGTCCTTCCGTAGCTCAAAGACCTCGCCCATGGTTTGGCGTTCCGTCCGGGGCACTTCAGCCGGCTCGGGCAGGTCGATTTCAGTCACCTCATGCGACATCGGATCAGCCGCTACCGCGGCAAAGAACGCTGCTTCGGCTGGGTCTTCTTTCAGGGCCGCGATCCGCGCCTGATGCCAAGCGACAGCGCGGTCGTGGAGCGGGCCCAGAACGGGGTCCTTCGCAAAGGCCGTTCGGGCACCCGCCGCCAAGGCAAGGCGCGGCAGGATCGAACGGTCGTCCTCGTCGTTCCGGTTGTAGGTGTTCCAGTAGTCAATGCCCTGTGGCCGCGCGACATGGTTCGACCGCCCCCGATCGCGCTTGACCAGAAAGCTCTCGGCCGAGCGGACGGCGTAGTGGTTCAGCGTCACCAGATCGTAGCCCCAGCAATCGATGCCCGAGCGCCAGCCGCTCTCGAGGTATCTCTCCGGCAACTGATCTCCCGACCCGTTGGTCCAACGGGGCATGGCCGCCGTCGGCCTCTGCGGGCGGTGAACTCCAAAAGCGGAAAACGGCGCCTCGCGGCGAAAGATGGTCTTGAACCCCCAAGCCTGATGCGGCTTTCGCGTCAACCGTGGCGCGGCGCGCGTAAAACGTTTGGGCGCGGGAATATCGGCATAGTCCGTGTGGCCCGAGGTGCCGAAAAGCCGCCATGTCATTGAAATCAGGTCCGGATCACCAGCGGCGGCAAAGAGATCGCGCAAGGTACCCTCGCCAACGTGGATATTGATGTACTCGTCCACATCCATGACCACGACGGCATCCGCGCGCCGCACCAACGGATGCGTTGCGGCGTCGGCCAGAGCCTCGCGCTGCGGTTTCTCCCCCGGCTCGACCGGATTATCCACGCGCGTGACCAACCCGCGCATGGCCAGTGCATCCAAAATCGCCTCGGTCTCGTCGTCGCAATCGTTGGTGTAAACCAGAAAATGCGTGATCCCGACGCCCAGATGATAGGCGATCCAATCCAGAATGAACGGCCCCTCGTTCCGCATCGCGGTCACCGCCACAACATCGTCAAGCGGACGGCAGTTGGGCCCGGCGGCGGGATACAGGGGCGCGCGATAGGCCTTGGCATGGGGATGATCCCGATCCGGCTCCGGCCATCCCGGCAGCGGCGCATCGCAGGGATCAAGCCGGTGCTTCAGCAGAAGCTGCCCGATCAGGCTGTCGGGGTGCGGCACGCCCTTCTCGGTTTCAGCCAGACGTTTGCGCGCGCGGCGACCGTATAAATGGATCGAATACGTCTCGTCGGTGATGACGCCCGAATGGTCGACGCCCGCGCGAAAGAGCTTCCGCCGGTCACCGAAACTGTAAGGATACAAGGCAACCTGCGGCAGGGCGTGCCGGACCTCGCCCGTTTCATGCAGGAAATGCGTAAACGCCTTCGGCCCCCAGACCGCCCAGACTTGATCGCCTACATGCACCGGTTCGCCCCGGTCCCGCGCCGCTTCCAGTTCGGCCACATACTCGGGATCCAGATAATATGGGATCGCGTATTCGTCCGAGGTATGCGCCACAAGCGCGGCCAGCGTCTCGCTGTCCTTCGGCAGGCCAAGAACGCCGATATTCACCTCGCGGTCGCTCTCCCAGCCATAGAAGTGCCCGGTCGTCGTGCGAAAAGGCTTTCGGCAATAAGCGTCGGTATCGGCCCAGATCAGGCCCTCTTCCCGTGACAAAAGATGATAGCGAAATAGATCGGCATGCGGCGCGGGCGATCCGGACTTCCCATGCACGATCTCGTCGCGTTCGGGCAGGATATCCTGAGCGGCCCGGCATTCAACGCCGTCCGGCACGCGTTCGATCGGTTCATAACTGTAAAGAACGACGTGATGGCCCGCGTCCAGGAAGGATTGCACGCAAAGCTGTTCGAGGAAGCTCAGGCTTCCCCGCATCCAAAGCATTGCGATCTGAGACTCCATCCGTGTCGGCCTGCCCGGTTTTCCTCGGAACTTAACCGCTTCGCCGGATAAGGCCAATCCGCTTTAGATTTCGTTAACCAAGGTGGAGGGAGCGGCTGGGTGAAGCTACGGGTCAGGTTTATCCTTGTTCGAACGGCCTCTGCACACTATCTGCCTCAGGTGGCGGGCACTGCCCTTCCCGTGCCGGGGAAAAATTCCGGTGGCCTTAAGCAAATCCGAGGGAGCTGGCTCTGACCGGATCGTGGTCCGGCTACCTGGCGCCCACCTGTGAAAACAGGTCCTCGGGAATTGAACGCCCCTACGGTCGCGGCGGTCCCGTCACTTCGTCGTCCTCGTCAGAGGCCCCAAGCTTCATGACGGCAATCCCGAACTGCACGCCCGCGAAAACGATGCCGTTGAACACACAGAGCATCACGAAGGCCAGCCATCCGCCATCGACGTTGCCGACAAGATGTCCGAGATTGGCGATGTTCAGGATGACCAGCGCCATCGAAAAGAGAATGGCCAGGGCAAACCCCAGAAGGCATTCGCGGACATAGAGGCGTATGAGCTTTGGCATGGACAACAATTTAATGCCTCAGACCAGAACTTCCATCTCTTCCTGATGACCGACGCCGAAAACCTGCTTGTACCGCTCGATCTGGTCTGCGGGTCCCATGGCCTTCCTCGGATTATCCGAGAGCTTCACGGTCGGTTTGCCGTTTGCCTTGACCGCCTTGCAGACCAGGCTGAAGGGCGCCAGCCGATCCTCGGGCACGAGGTCGCGAAAATCGTTCGTCAGCATGGTACCCCAGCCGAAACTGACGCGCGCGCGGCCCGAAAACCGCTTGTGAAGATCGACGATCTTTTCGACATCCAAGCCGTCTGAAAAGATGATCAGCTTTTCTTTCGGGTCCTCGCCCCGTGACGTCCACCAGTTGATCGCCGTTTCCGCGCCCTCGACGGGGTCGCCCGAGTCGATCCGTATGCCGGTCCACCCCGCCAGCCAGTCAGGCGCGTTTTCCAGGAATTGCGCGGTTCCATAGGTGTCGGGCAGGATGATGCGCAGGTTGCCGTCGTGCTCTTCGTGCCAGTCGGCCAGCACCCTGTACGGCGCTTCCGCCAATTCTTCGTCGTCCTCGGCCAAAGCGGCATAGACCATCGGCAATTCATGCGCGTTCGTGCCGATCGCCTCCAAGTCGCGGTTCTTCGCGATCAGGCAGTTCGAGGTGCCGACAAAGGCCTCGCCCAATCCTTCGGTCATGGCCTGCACGCACCAGTCCTGCCAAAGAAACCCGTGGCGGCGGCGCGTGCCGAAATCGGCCAGTTTCAGGTCGGGGATATCGCGAAGCGCTTCGACCTTCTGCCATGTGCGCGTCATGGCGCGGGCATAAAGCACCTGCAGTTCGAACTTGCCAAGCTCGCGCGTGACCGCGCGGGCGCGCAGTTCCATGAGGACGGCGAGCGCCGGGATTTCCCATAGCATCACCTCGGGCCACTTGCCTTCGAAGGTCAACTCGTACTGGCCGTCGCGCTTGTCGAGGTGATAGGGCGGAAGCGTCAAGTTTTCGAACCACTCCATGAAATCCGGCCGGAACATCTGGCGCTTGCCGTAAAATGTGTTGCCGCGGAGCCAGGTGGACTCGCCGCGGCTGAGACGAAGCGACCGGATGTGATCCAATTGCTCGCGCAACTCGCCTTCGTCGACAAGATCCGCAAGTCGGACGGATTTGGTCCGGTTGATCAGGCTGAAGGTCACATGCGTGTCGGGCCTGTTCCGAAAAACCGACTGACACATCAGGAGTTTGTAGAAATCCGTGTCGATCAGCGACCGCACGACCGGATCGATCTTCCACTTATGGTTCCAGACGCGGGTTGCAATATCGACCATCGGGTCCTCCCTGACGGTTCTTTCTGCCAAATCGGGCGGGCAAATGTCCAGCGATGGCAGTTCGTGCCAGAGGGATTGCGCCGACTGCGTCGTCGCGCAAGGGCGCGCGCTTCGCGCGCGCGAAGGGGCTCTGCCCCTCGCCCTTCGGGCTTCACCCCGGGATACTTTCCGGTCGATGGAGACGCACGCCTTATTTGAGCTTGCCGCCGATGTATCTGTCTTGGGGCACCATCGGTGTGGATTGCGGGGCACCAGAAGATGCAGGCGTCCCGCGCCCGGCCTGCGCGACGATCCATTCGATGCCTTCGGCAATCGGGCGCCGTTCGCTGCTGCCGTCGTAAGCAACGCCGCAATTCACGGAATGCACCGTCGAGGGGTTGTCGAAGGCAGGCCCCGGCGGGCGCGGTGCAAAGGTGGCCCGACAGCCTTCGGTGTCGGAAGAATAGGCGCCCACGGCGAGCCCGTACTGGAAGACCACCACCACAAAGGCCTGGCTATTGCCGAACTGCGGCACGTAATAGCCGGGCGGGTTCGACATATCGCGGTAGATGAAAGACATCTGCGCCCCTTCGCGGAGCTTTTGCGTGGGGTGCCCCCATTGCAGGATGAACCGCTTTTCCGTGGTCTTGCCGGGCACCACACTGGCCAGCATGGCGTCCCGCACCTGCGGGTGATTGGCGACCGTCGTATTCCACGAAACGCCACCGCAGGCCGCGAGACCCAAGAAAAACACAGCCCATGTCAAGAACCGATGCATCAATTGACCCTTTTCGTTCCAGCGCCATCCAATTAGCGTCAAGGCACTTAGATTTGGTTTATGGACCTCGCATGCGTATTCTCTCTTTGGCGTTTTGCCTTGCTGCCAATGCAAGCTGGGGTGCCAACGTCCAGCTTTGCGGGGAGGAGGCCGGCGCCGCCAACATCCTCCAGCCGTGGGAGGCGCACAGCCGCACATTTGCCAATGGCAGGGTGCGGATCGCCATCCTTGACACCAGCGAGCCCGCTGCGGCGGCGTTCTATCTGCTGGTTCTCTCGCCTCCTCGGGACGATTTCGGCCAGCCTAGCTGCCAGACCATCGGTTTTGCCCCGGGGATGGGGTATGCCGAGATGTCACTGACCGGTCTGAAAGCCACCTATGACGCGGGCACGGGGCTGATGCTGGACGTCGCGAGTGCGGTCCACAATCCCGAGACCAGCCTTGACGAACCAGGCGTCCTCTCCATCACCCTCAACCTCGCGACAGGCGAAATCTCCGCCCGGGATATTGGTTCGTGATCCTCGGCGTCGGCACCGATCTTTGCAATATCGAGCGCATCGCCGGAACCCTCGAGCGTTTCGGCGACCGGTTCCGCAACCGCGTCTTCACCGAGGTCGAGCAACGAAAGGCCGAACGGCGCCGCGACACCGCCGGGACCTATGCCAAACGCTGGGCTGCGAAAGAGGCTTGCTCGAAGGCGCTTGGCACCGGGCTTCGGATGGGGATCGCCTGGAAGGACATGAGCGTGTCGAACCTTGCGACAGGTCAGCCGGTCATGCATGTCACCGGCTGGGCGGCCGAACGTCTGGCGGAAATGACGCCCGATGGCTTCGAGGCCATCATTCACGTGACGCTGACAGACGACCACCCTTGGGCGCAAGCCTTTGTCGTGATCGAGGCCCGCCCCCTCACGCCTTGACTCGGGTCTCCGCCACCCGCAAAACCCCTTGGAATTATCGAGGCAGGTGACATGAGCGAAGAAGGCGGAACGCTGATGGACGGCGTGGTCGAGACGATCAAGACCATCGTCTATGCGTTGCTGATCGCGGGCGTCTTCCGAACGCTGTTCTTTCAGCCCTTCTGGATCCCATCCGGCAGCATGAAGGACACGCTGCTGATCGGCGATTTCCTCTTCGTCAACAAGATGGCCTACGGCTATTCGCAGTATTCCTGCCCCTTCGGCATTTGCCCCATTACAGGGCGCATTCTTGAGGACCGACCCGAGCGCGGCGACGTCATCGTCTTTCGTCACCCGGTGAACGGGCAGGACTTTATCAAGCGTGTAATCGGCCTGCCGGGCGATACCGTCCAGATGCAAGACGGCATCCTCTACATCAACGGTGAGGCCGCGACGCAGACAGCCAATGGCACCTTCATCGAGACGTTCGAGCGTCAGGGACCCATCGGATCCGTACCGTCCTGCCTTGAGGGTCGTTTGCCGCAAGGTGCGGATTGTACAAAGGAAAAGGCGATCGAGACACTGCCGGGCGGGCGCTCGCATTCCGTGCTGAACGTCTATAGCGGGCGCTTCGATAATACAGGCGTCTTTTCGGTTCCCGAGGACATGTATTTTTTCATGGGCGACAACCGCGACAACTCGACCGACAGCCGGGAGCGGCAGGAATTCGGCGGTGCCGGCTTCGTGCCCTATGACCACCTGATCGGACGCGCGGATCGGGTCATGTTTTCCTCCGCCGGACGGTCGCTTCTGTTCTTCTGGACATGGCGGCCCGATCGCTTCTTCAAGAAGATCGAGTAATGCGGCTCGCCGCCGAACTTTTCGCCTTCTCGAAGCGATTGGGGCATGCGTTCGCCAATCCAGAGTTGCTGGTGCGCGCGCTGACGCATGCCTCCATCTCCGGGCCGCAGCGTCCGGATAATCAACGTCTGGAGTTTCTGGGTGACCGGGTCCTTGGGCTGGTGATCGCGGACGCGCTACTGGCGGCCGACAAGGGCGCCAGGGAAGGCAAACTGGCGCCTCGGTTCAATGCGCTCGTGCGGAAGGAAACCTGCGCAGATGTGGCGCGCGAGCTTGGGCTGGGCGAGGTGCTGAAACTCGGCCGGTCCGAGATGAAGTCGGGCGGGCGGCGCAAGGACGCGCTTTTGGGTGATGCGATGGAGGCGGTGATTGCTGCAGTCTATGTGGACGCAGGCTTCGAGGCGGCGCGTGATTTGATCTTGCGTCATTGGTCTGACCGGATCGACCGGGTCGAAGCCGACGCGCGTGACCCCAAGACCAGCCTGCAGGAATGGGCGCAGGCGCGGGGCCACCCTCCGCCCGATTATGTCGAAACCGGGCGCGAAGGCCCGGACCACGCCCCTGTCTTCACGATCGAGGTCCGGCTGGCCAATGGTGATACTGCAAGTGCCACTGCGGCCTCGAAGCGGGGGGCGGAACAGGCGGCCGCCAAGGCTCTACTGGCAGAGTTGGTTCAGAATAAGTAAGGGGCGCTGCCCCTCGCCCTTCGGGCTTCACCCCGGGATATTTTTGAACAGGCGAAGGGATAATTTGACCCAAATTCTCTTCATCTTTCCAGAAATACGCACGTCCCGACGGCTGCCTGAGGCGCTGTTGCCGTTCAGTCCGCGAAAGGGTCGGTCACAAGGATGGTGTCCTCGCGTTCGGGAGAGGTCGACAAGAGCGCGACGGGGCATTGGATCAGTTCCTCGATCCGGCGGACGTATTTGATCGCTTCCGCCGGCAGATCGGCCCAGCTGCGAGCGCCTGCCGTGGACGCGCTCCAGCCGGCCATGGTTTCATAGATCGGGGTGGCGCGGGCCTGTTGGTCGGCGGCTGTCGGCAGGTAATCGAGCTTGGTGCCATCCAGATCGTAGCCGGTGCAGATTTTCAGCTCTTCGAAGCCGTCCAATACGTCCAGCTTCGTCAGCGCGATACCGTTCACGCCGGATGTCGCGCAGGTCTGGCGCACCAGCACTGCATCGAACCACCCGCATCGACGCTTCCGTCCCGTAGTCGTGCCGAACTCATGCCCACGCTCCCCCAAGCGCTGGCCGTCCTCGTCCAGAAGTTCGGTCGGGAACGGGCCTTCGCCCACGCGCGTGGTATAAGCCTTGACGATGCCAAGGACGAAATCGACCGAGCCGGGACCGATCCCCGTCCCGGTCGCCGCCTGGCCCGCAATCACATTCGAGGAAGTCACGAAGGGATAGGTGCCGAAGTCGATATCCAGAAGCGCCCCTTGCGCCCCTTCGAAGAGAATGCGTTGACCTTCGCGCTTGCGCTCGTTCAGTACCTTCCAGACCGGGGCGGCGTATTCGAGTATCTTCGGTGCCACAGCCCGCAGGTCGGCCAGCAGCGCCGCACGATCCACGGGCTCCAGCCCCAGCCCGCGCCTCAGCGCATCGTGATGCACCAGCAAGCGGTCCACGCGCGTCTTCAGCGTCGTCTCATCGGCCAGATCGGCGACGCGGACGACACGGCGGCCCACCTTGTCCTCGTATGCCGGACCGATGCCGCGCCCCGTCGTGCCGATCTTGGCGACCGCAGTGTGGCTTTCGCGCGCCCGGTCAAGCTCGCCGTGAAGCGGCAGGATCAAGGGTGTGTTCTCGGCAATCATCAGCGTTTCAGGCGTGATCTCGACGCCCTGTGCGCGTACCGTCTCGATCTCGTCGACCAGATGCCAGGGGTCCAGCACCACGCCGTTGCCAATCACCGAAAGCTTGCCGCCACGCACCACGCCCGACGGCAACGCGTGCAGTTTATAGACCGCGCCGTCGATCACCAGCGTGTGGCCCGCGTTGTGCCCGCCCTGAAAGCGGCAGATGACATGCGCGCGTTCGCTCAGCCAGTCGACGATCTTGCCCTTGCCTTCGTCGCCCCACTGAGCGCCCACCACGACCACATTCGCCATATCGATCTCCCGGCCAAACCCGCGCGTCTATAGCCCCGTCGCAAGCGCGCGAAAAGGGCGAATGACCGGTCAGCGCCCGAAAAGCATCGCGCGGGCTTTGCTTGGCAGCAGCGCGCTTTGCCTGTTTAGTGGAACAACCTGCCACCTGCCCCCAAAGGACGCTGCCCATGACGCCTCAGAAAGTCGCCGACCTTGCCGCCCTGCCCGACCGCAAACCGCAATATGCGCTGGTGGCAGAGGTCGACCTGGTCGTGGTCCGCTTCGACGATGAGGTATCGGTCTTTTATGGACGATGTCTGCACCGGGGCGCGCTGATGTCGGATGGCTTCGTGCAGGGCCGGAACCTGATTTGCGGTGTGCATTACTGGGATTATCGCCTGGATTCAGGTGTTTCCGAGTATGCCAACGACGAAGCATTGCCGAAATTCAACAGTTGGATTGAAGCCGACGCGGTAATGGTCGATGCCGACGAAATCACCGCCTGGGCGCATGAGAACCCACAGCCCTACGACCGGGACGCTTATCTTGGCCTCTACGCCGACCCGAGCCATGGCGAAAAGGAAGAGGCCCATACCGGCCTCATCCAGCAATATGCGCGCGACGGTCTGAGCAAGACCGGTCATCACGGCGTGGTGGGCTCTATGGGCGTGCCGCGGGCCGAGTTGCCGGATTGGGACGACATCCAGATCCTGACGGCGCAGTTGCATAAGGCTCCCCTTCTTGACGATGATCCCGTCGGCACCGATGTCGTGATCGGCCCAAATGCACAAAAGCCGCTGAAGCTCGACATCCCGCTTTTCGTCTCGGACATGTCATTCGGCGCGCTATCCGAACCGGCCAAGGTCGCCTTGGCCCGAGGCGCAGAACTCGCTGGCACCGGCATTTGCTCGGGCGAAGGTGGTATGCTGCCCGAAGAACAAGCCGCCAACAGCCGGTATTTCTATGAACTCGCCTCGGCCCGTTTCGGCTTTTCCTGGGACAAGCTCGCACAGGTGCAGGCTTTCCACTTCAAGGGCGGACAGGGCGCCAAGACCGGCACCGGCGGACACCTTCCCGGCAAGAAGAACACCGGCAAGATCTCCGAGGTCCGCGGCATCCCCGAAGGCGAAGACGCGATCTCGCCGCCCCGCTTCCCCGACTGGACAGAGCCCAGCCAAATCAAGGACTTCGCGGACGAAGTTCGCGACCGTACGGGCGGCATTCCGATCGGCTACAAACTGTCGGCCCAGCATATCGAGAAAGACATCGACGCCGCCTTGGAGGTGGGCGTCGACTATATCATCCTCGATGGCCGCGGGGGCGGCACGGGTGCTGCCCCGCTTCTCTTTCGCGACAACATCTCGGTGCCGACAATCCCGGCGCTTGCGCGGGCCCGCGTGCATCTGGATCGCACACGCCCCGATGTCACGCTGGTCATCACCGGCGGGCTCAGGAAACCGGCGGATTTCGTCAAGGCCCTGGCCCTCGGCGCGGACGCCATCGCGCTGTCGAACGCCGCCATGCAGGCCATTGGCTGCATCGCCATGCGCGCGTGCCACACCAATAACTGTCCCGTCGGCATCGCCACGCAGAAGCCGCATCTGGTCAGCCGCATCGTGGTCGAGAAATCGGCCCGCCAACTGGCGAACTTCTTCGAAGCCAGCGTGGAACTGATGCAAGTCATGGCGCGTGCCTGCGGACACGGGCATGTTTCGGACTTCCAGGCGGACGATCTGACCACCTGGAAACAGGACATGGCCGCGCTGTCGGGGATTGCCTTTGGTGGGGCACCGCCGCCACCGTAAAGCTGCAATAACGGGCGGGGGCATCGCACGACGAAGGAAGACGCGCCCATATGCGCCAAGATACGTACATCTATCGAACGCAGATCCGCCCCAAGTTGATCGAGCGGCTCATCTTCGTCGCCTGCAAGCTGACATTGGAACTTCTGGCGGCCACGTTGGTGCTGACGCTTTGGACACCGCAGGACCTTGCAGGCGTCAAAACCGACCTTTCCCTACCCGACGCACTGGTCCTCGTTCTGATCTACGGATTTGTCTTTGCGTATATCCCAATGGCGGTTCTGTTTGCTCTGCTCTGGGGTCTGACCCCGCGCACATGGCGACCGATGTTCCCGGCCCTGTCCCTCGCACTCGGTTTGCTGCACCTGAGTATGGGCTTCGTCATGGCCGGAGCGCCTTGGGCCATCGCCCCCAGTCTAATCGCAATGGCCGCAAGCGGGCTTCTGGTGTTCCTGATCTACAAGATGAGCATCGTTGATACCCCTGACCCCTGAAAGACACTAGGCGCCCCCTCGGATTGCATAAACCCTTGCCGCCAAGGCCCCCGCCGTCTACGGACGCATCAGATTTGCTGTTACCGGAGTTTGCCCAAATGACTGACGCCCCTGAATTCCACGACCGCATGCTCTCGCTTGGCCTTGCCCGGGTCAGCGAAGCAGCCGCCCTTGCCTCGGCCCGCCTGATCGGGCGCGGCGACGAAAAGGCGGCGGACCAGGCCGCCGTCGATGCGATGCGGACGCAACTAAATCAACTGGAAATTCAAGGCGTTGTGGTTATCGGTGAAGGCGAACGCGACGAAGCGCCGATGCTTTATATCGGCGAAGAGGTCGGCGCGGGCGTCGGACCGGAAGTCGACATCGCACTCGATCCCCTCGAAGGCACGACGCTGACCGCCAAGGACATGCCGAATGCCTTGGCGGTGATCGCCATGGGCCCGCGCGGCTCGATGCTGCATGCACCGGACACCTACATGGACAAACTCGCCATCGGCCCCGGGTTCCGCACGGGCGTCGTCACAATGGACATGAGCCCGGCCGAACGTGTAAGCGCACTGGCAGCCGCCAAGGGCTGTTCGACCGAAGACATCACCGTCTGCGTCCTCGAACGCCCCCGCCACGAGGAAATGATCGCCGAAATCCGCACCACCGGCGCCGCGATACGCCTGATCACCGACGGCGACGTCGCGGGCGTGATCCATTGTGCCGAGCCGCAAACCGGCATCGACATGTACATGGGTTCGGGCGGCGCGCCCGAAGGCGTGCTGGCCGCCGCCGCGCTCAAGTGCATGGGTGGGCAGATGTACGGCAAGCTTGTCTTCCGGAACGATGACGAAAAGGCCCGCGCCGCCAAGGCAGGCATCACCAACCTTGACCGCGTATACACCCGCGACGACATGGTCACGAACGATGTCATATTCGCCGCAACCGGTGTCACCGACGGCTCGATCCTGCCCGGCATCAAGCGCGAACCTGACATGCTGACCGCTGAAACCATCCTGATGCGGTCAAAGACCGGCTCGGTCCGGCGCATGACCTATAAGAACCCGATCAAATAGACCGCACGGGTTTCCCCCTTCGCAGAGATAAGATATGGTGGCAGGAACTTCTGCCACTACCTTATCTGGTGTGAATGTGCCCAAAGACATAAGCGCGACCGCCTTTCTCGACGTCGACGAATCGCTTCTGGGACGGCGATGGGTCGGCCCTTCGCCCGAGGACCTGCGGCTGGCCGAAGCCATTGCCCAAACTACCGGACTGGCCGAACCGACCGCCCGCGTTCTGGCAACCCGCGGCGTCCTGCCCGAAGACGCCGCCCGATACCTTGAGCCGCGCCTGCGTGACCTGATGCCTGAGCCTCGCGGGCTGAAAGACCTCGAAAAGGCCGCGCATCGCCTGGTGACAGCGGTGCGGGACAACGACAGTATCGCCGTCTTTGCCGACTACGATGTCGACGGTGGCGCATCGGCAGCCCTTCTGCTCGATTGGCTGCGGCAGTTGGGCCGCGACGCCACGCTTTACGTGCCGGACCGGATCGACGAAGGCTACGGGCCCAACCCGACGGCCATGGAGAAACTCGCAGCCGATCACGACCTGATCGTCTGCGTCGACTGCGGCACGCTCTCTTTCGACGCCATCGCCGCCGCAAACGCCGCCGATGCCGTCATCATCGACCATCACTTGGCCGAAGTACGCCTGCCCGACGCCATGGCCGTCGTGAACCCCAACCGGCAGGACGAAACCGGAGAGCTCGCACATCTCTGCGCCGCCGCCGTGGTCTTCCTGGTGCTGGTAGACGCCAACCGCCAGCAGCGCGACGCAGGCGCGCCGACCCCGGACCTGATGCAAATGCTCGATCTGGTCGCACTTGCCACCGTCGCCGATGTCGCACCGCTCATCGGGCTGAACCGCGCGCTGGTCACCCAAGGTCTGAAAGTCATGGCCGCGCGCAATCGCCCCGGCCTTGTGGCGCTTGCGGATGTCGCGGGCCTCGACACGCCGCCCACGGCCTATCACCTGGGCTTCGTCCTTGGCCCCCGCGTCAATGCGGGCGGACGCGTCGGGCGCGCGGACCTTGGCGCACGCTGTCTCTCTGCCACCGACCCGGACGAGGCCCGCGCGCTGGCAGACCGCCTGCACGAGTTGAACCGCGAACGACGCGAGATCGAAACGGAAGCGCGCGAGGCCGCCATGGCCCAGGCCGAGGCGCGCGGGCTCGACGGCCCGCTTATCTGGGCCGCCGGCGAAGGCTGGCACCCGGGCGTCGTCGGCATCGTCGCCGCCCGCCTGAAAGAGGCGACAGGCCGTCCGGCGGTCGTCATCGGGCTGGAGAACGGCGAAGGCAAAGGCTCGGCCCGCTCGGTCCGCGGTGTCGATCTGGGCTCGGCGGTGCAAACCGTTGCTGCCGAAGGTCTGCTCATCAAGGGCGGTGGTCACAAGATGGCGGCTGGCCTGACGGTGGATCAAACCAAGATCGAAACCGCCATGGAACGCTTGGGCGAACTTCTTGCGCGCCAGGGCGCCGGCAAGACCCAAGCACGCGACATGCGCATCGACGCCGCCCTGATGCCTGGTGCTGCCACGGTCGATCTCGTGACCCAGATCGAAGCCGCGGGCCCCTTCGGCCAAAGCGCCCCCGCCCCCCGCTTCGCCTTCCCCGATGTCCAGATCCTGGACGCGCGTCAGGTCGGCAGCGGCCACCTGAAACTCCGCTTCGGCGATGGCATGGGCCGCCACATCGACGCCTTCGCCTTCGACGGCTGGACCTCGCCCCTGGGCGAGGCGCTGGCTAAGGCCCGAGGCGCACGCGCCCACCTCGCAGGCCGCCTCTCGATCAGCCACTGGGGCGGACGCCAGACAGTCGAGCTTCGCCTCGAAGACGCCGCCTTGCCCGGGTAAGTCGGCTTGGCGTGTTCCGCGTCGGGCCTGTCAGACCCACTCAGATGGCCACATGGAAGCCACTTAAGAAATTACTTGCCCTCTCCGCCCGGCTTGCCTAAATAGCCCTCCAGCGTGGCCCGTTCGTCTATCGGTTAGGACGCCAGGTTTTCAACCTGGAAAGAGGGGTTCGATTCCCCTACGGGCTGCCACTTATGTTGTTAATAAATTGAAAATATTAAATAATTTTTCCTGCTTCTGCTTTGCCCCCAACATGGTATCAGCCTTCAAAGGATAATATCGGGATTACCCGGAAAAGCCGCGAACTTTTGTCGTGAAGCAATACCCAATATGAACTCTCGGCGTCGCGCCTTTTCATACCTCGAAGTTTCAAACTCCACTAAAGTGTGATTGAAAGCCTGCCTTCGGCCCTAAGCGGCCGCTCGCCGTGGGTTGCAGCTGCTGGAACGCAGCCTGTTGAAGGAGGCAATCGCTGTGTGTGTGCAATATCGGAGTAAGTCGTCTACGCAACGGTATGGCGAAGAATGCATCGCTCTGTTCTCAGCGATGGGAATAGAAAGCAGCCTCAGCTGGCAAAATCAAACCACCGCAGAAGTCGCTTTGAGCGATCTACCGGACGGCGCGGCTCCCGCCCCAGTAAGTCCTATTCTGGCAAACCGGCCTCGCGCAGATCGTTCAGGACGCGTTGCAGATCTGAATCGACGACGTACTTCCCTACATAATTGTGGAGAACGTCCTTTAGTGAATAATCAGGATCGAAATTCATCAGTCGCTCAACCGCCTTACTCGCCTCACGTCTGTCGCCCCGACACATCTGGATGATCGCCAGCACGCGATACGCCATCGGAGGTATCTCGGACATGGCGTTCATGGTCTCCAGCGCATCGTCACAGTTCCGCGTGTGCCATTGCACCCACGCAAGATTCCATTTGATCCAATCCTGATGCAACGGGTCCAGCCGGACGACACGCAGCATCAGTTCTTCGGCTTCTTTCGCCTGCCCGCCATAGGTCAAGGCTTCAGCCAGCGCGGCCATCGCGCTCGTATCGTTAGGGTTGAGTTCCAGCGCTTTTCGAAAGCGCGCCACCGATTTTTCAAGCTCGCCTTCCTGTATATGCATGTAAGCCATGGCCGTATGTGCATCATAGTATTCTGGCGCGACCTGGACGGCCTTGCGCGCATAGTTCCGTGCGGCATCCAACTCGATGATCGGGTCTTCGTCTGTCCATCCCCAGCGGTACCGGTTGATATGGACAAACGTCAGCCCGACATACCCGTAGGGTTGCGTAGGATCGGCCTCGACAGCCGCCAGGTTGGCCAGACGGGCCTTTTCATTGCCCTCGGGGGTGAATGAAAAGAGGTGTTGACGGGCTTTCCAATTCAGAAGCAGAGCCGTCAGCTTCGCCTCGTCGGACTTTATCGCTTTCTGGCCTTCGAAATTAATGACTCTTTGGGCGACGGTCGCGACGGTTCTCTGCACGATCTCATCCTGCATCGCAAAGACATCGCCAAGGTCGCTGTTGTAGACGTTTGACCAAAGGCTCTGACCTTCGACGGCATCAATCAGCTGAACGGTCACGCGCAGCTGATCACCGCTCTTTTGTTGACTGCCCTCAAGCAAGTAACGAACGCCAAGCGCGCGGGAGATTTTGCTTACGTCAGTGGTGCTGTCTCGAAAACTGAAGCTCGAATTTCGCGCGATGACAAAGAGTTCGGAATACCGGGACAAATCCACGATGATGCCCTCAGCGATTGCGTCGCTCAGGTAGTTTGCATCGGTGCCGACGCTAAGGTCTTCAAATGCGAGGACCGCAATCGATGGCTTGGAGGGCAAAGGAAGTTCTTCCGAAGAGGCGTACCTGTCACGGCCTAACCCCCAGAATGCACCAAGGGCCAGAACAACGACTGCGATCAGGCTGAAAGCAGCAAGCTTAAAACGACTGACACGCGCGACATTCGCAGAGGTGGCCGTCGCCTCTGCCTCACCTGAAGGAAGATAAGTCGGGACCAATCGGTAGCCCTTCTTGGGAAGCGTTTGGACAATACTGTGATCGGCATCGTTCAGCGTCCTGCGAATATCGGCGATGCACTGGGAAAGACTGTCATCGGTAACGGCTGTCTTGGCCCAGACGTTTTCAAACAGATCGTCCTTTGAAACGGTCTCGCCAAGCCGGTGCACAAGATAGGAAAGGACTTCGGAACTCTGACGACGCAGATGAACCGGGTGCCCGGACCCATCGCGCAATTCATCTGTCTCAACCGAAAACACAAAGTCGCCCAAGGGAACATCGCTGGAAGAATTCAGATTCTTTTCAGAGCTTTCTCCGGACATTTCAGCAGTCTCCATGCCCCACTGAGCCTGCGAAGACTCGCACCGTGAGGCAAGAAAATTCGTTTGCCTCTCCATTTTTCGAAAGGAAACACCATGACATCCATTGCTAAGTTCTCAGCAATCGCTGCCAGCCTGCTTTGCGCCACAACAGCCTGGCCGGCGGACTTCCAGGTGAAGCGATCAATTGAACTCCCGTCCTCAACACTGCAGGTTTGGCAGCTGATCGGCGACTTCTGCGACATTGACGATTGGCACCCCAAAATATCTTCGTGTGCGCTGAAGGTCATGGATGGGTCACTGGCCCGTGTGTTGACAACGGACACCGGGGCAAAAGTGACCCAAAAACGCATCGCCCGAGAGGAAGGATTGTCTTACACGTACAAGACCGTCAGTTCCTCATTGCCCATCGAGAATCTCACAGCCACATTATCTGTTCAGCCCGGGGAAAACCTGCTCATCGAGTGGATTGCAAACTTCTCGTCCGATGACCCTGACATGGAAAGTGTTGTGGTCGACGACATTGAGGCCGGATTGTCAGCGATAGAAACCATTCTTGCATCGCGCTGACATCGGACAGGCGGCATCTGAAAAGTCAGGCGGAAGGAACCCATTTTACGACGCCTGACTTTGCTATCTGATTTTGTTCGATTGGATGGCAACTGTGATCCGTTTCAAGCAGTGGCGGGAAGATATTCCACAGTTTGAACGCGCGTTCGCTCGCGGCACGAACTCGCAGAGCCATTCATAACTGGCCGCTTACGGCCCAAACCTGCCGTTGGTCGAGTTCGTAGGTGCTGCATTGCAGTTTACCCAAAGCGGTCAATTAGGAGCTCGACGCGACATCTGACACGCGGTTTGCCCACTGAAACGATTTCCGACGTTTGCTAAGGGGCAAATCGATCTTGATGGACAGTTCCTGGCCGTCCAGCATTGCGGAAGCATTCCCTTCATAGGAAAGGCAAAGCTGCTTTACGATGGACAGGCCAAGACCTGTTGGATGTTCGCGTTGCCGACGGGTGCGGCTTTCGGACACGCGAAAAAAGCGGTCAAACAGGAAAGGCAGAGTCTCTGGAACGACCTCTGGGGCCCTATTTCGGAATACGATTTCGATCGAGTTCGCATTTGATCCCCTTGCCGCAGTAATCATGCAGGGACCATCGGTCGAGGCGTACCTTAACATGTTCGACAGCAGATTGTCCGCGATCTGTTTCAGGCTGTTTGCCGGAATGGGCAGGAGGCGGTCGGACAAGCCTTTGGCAATCTGAAGGTCCAGTTGCAGACCGCCTTCCCGGAAACGCGTGGCCCAACTTGCCTTGGCGTCCAGCAGAAATACTCCAACAGCGACCTCTTGGCCTGATTGCTTGCGCTTGGTGTCGGCGCCACAAAAGTGCATTGCATCGATTGTATGTGTGAGGGCGGTGAGTTGGCTGAGTTCTCCGTTCAATAGCTCGTAGAATTCCTTGTCGGCCCTGAAAACGCCGTCTTCCAGCCCTTCGGTATACCCCCTGAGGCTGGTGATTGGGGTTCGCAATTCGTGACCGAGATCCGCAAGGTACTGAGCTCGGCGTCGTTCTTCTTGTTCCAAAGCAGCAGCAAGGGCATTGATGTTCTCGGCCAATCGTCCGATCTCGCCAAAGTCGTTTTGCGAACGCACACGATAGTCACCGTGGCGCAACCGCTCTGTTGTCCGCGCCAGGGAACGCAATGGCCTAACGATCAGGAAGGCCAATCCGATTGATGCCAAAATGGCTGCGAACAAACCGATGGTTACACTGGTCCAAAGCTGTCGCTCGACATCTGCAACATACATGGCATGCAGTTGTCCCGGTTCGATGTTGAAGGTGGACATCAAACGTTCGGAATAGACGTCGCTCTGACGCATGAACGCCAGGTACCAGGCCGTTGCCAGCGCGAGAATGACGGCGACATTGGCGGCAACAATCTGGAGGGTCAGCCACGGCCATTTGTTCAAGCGCTCAAACACCGTTGGCAACTCTTGCAGCGTCGAGCATTGGCACATAGCGATAGCCAAACCCGCGAACCGTCTTGATCAACGCTCCGACGTCGCTTCCCAGTTTTGCGCGGAGGTGATGCACATGCACGTCGATGGCCTTGGGGCTCACCGCGTGCTCGTT
>JAAUYH010009598.1_pt1 | contig 21965 bp, 19 predicted proteins | sample 7278061 | NCBI WGS metagenome assembly JAAUYH01 (sample SAMN14350203, study PRJNA611818) | marine sediment metagenome | isolation source: surface marine sediment (0.6m) | place: French Polynesia: Moorea | collected 2018-08 | reverse complement strand
GTTATCTGGTGACAAGTTTCCTGAAAAGGGTAATTCAAATTTTTCTGGGGTAAGGTTCGACTGGTTAGATTTTCGCTACATTTGTTCTTGCTCATTAAGTGCAAGGGTCTTTTTCATCAATCAGGATAATTAGTCTGGTTTTTCTTGCTCATTTTCTGGAAGTCTTTATGTAAGACAAAAACTCAAGAGCTTAAAGGAGAAATAAAAGAGCAAAATTTAATCGGCTCTCTAAAGAATTGGATTTTTAAGAACTCAAATTCGCAAAATAGTGATAATCATTCTCATAATGAGAATTGCTGCATCACACCAACTTAACTTGTCACGAATGCCCAAATAATGTTAGTAAAGCTAAAACGAGATAAAGTTAAAATTCTTTGTAAAGGTGCAGGAATTGATTATGGTCAATCAAGCTAATCAACTTTTAGAAGAGATAGTACAAAGAGTTCAGGATATTCTCAGCGCGGAAACAGCAGTAGTAGCTGAAGTTGAAGCAGAAGAAGTCCTTTACTATGCAGCAGCAGCAGGCAAGCACGCCCACGTAATCAAAGGAAAGCGAGGAGCCATCGCTACTTCTGGTTTGTGCGGGACAGCGATCGAAAGTAATTGTCCTATATTAGTAACGAAAGCTGCCGGAGATCCTCGTGTTAGACAAGATTACGTACAAAGTTTGGGAATTTATACAGCACTTGCTGTTCCACTTTACCATCAGGGTAAGTTATTGGGAGCAATTATGGCTTTAAATCGCATTGATGGCAGTTTATTTGATGAACAAGCTGAAAAAATTCTGGCAGATTATGCTGCCGAAGTATCTCCACTACTCTATCAAGCTCAAATCGAGAAAACCTAATGGGGAAAGACAGACGCGATTAAAAAACATAATTAGGTTCGGTTGCTTAGTTATTTCCTTCAGAGTTTTAAAAAATCTACTCTGGTTTGAGAACATCACAAAGAGCAATTTCATTACAGATAACTTCTTGTTGAGCATTAAGAGAAGAAGAAGTATTTTCTTTTTCAGGTAGGGACTTACCTAAAACAAAACCAGCGAAAACGCTAAGTACTACGATCGGTATGAGAATAATTAAACTAATTAAAAGCTGACCAAAATATACTCTAATTGCTAGCCCCATCAAATGACTAGAACCATAATCAATATGCCACTTACCTTCATTATCTTGATAAACGTTTTGAACTTCCATAATTACCTTGAATTTAGTATTCTTTCAACAAACTAACCAGTTAAACCAGAAGTTAACTTGCGCTAGTTCTATATATAAATATGTAGCATGAAAAGAAGTTAGGCAGTACAGAAGAATCAAAATAATATTTTGGTAATTATTTTTTATTTTTGGCGATGTACTGTGATTCGTTTTTGTGGATTTTGCTTTCTTACCCAAGCTAAAAATTTATGCATTTGTGGTTCGGCTTTTAAGGCTTCAATGGTATTTAATTCCTTCGCCAAACGCTTATTATCAAATAAAACATGAATCTGTCGGTGGCAAGCCGAACAAATATCAATTGTCGAACTTATTTCCAGATTTTTGCGCTTGGTATGCTGTCTGGGTATTAAGTGATGAACTGTAAGTTTTTTCATCTCACGATCGCATAATTCACATTCCATAAGATTTTTATAAATATTATCTATGTGTATCTTCTCGCCTATTGAAACTAATTATAAGAGTTATTACTTTTAAAGTTAGTATTTTGTCTTTTATCAAACAATTTTAGCTATTTATTAGGATTAGGATTAAACAATAAAAAAGTGGCGTTGGTGAGTGCGTAATGCTCTTCCTGTGTTGGATTACTGATTACTGATTTAAGAAAATGAGTAAATGGCAAATTCGTGAAGATGATTTGACAGGTAAAAAGATTGCTGCCCTGCTTCGGGAACATTTGGAAAATATGCATGAGATTTCACCGCCTGAAAGTGTTCATGCTCTTGATTTAGAGGCATTGAGATCGCCTGATATTACTTTTTGGACGGCTTGGGAGGAAGATGAATTACTTGGATGTGGAGCATTGAAAGAACTAGATTTAAGAACTGGTGAAATAAAATCAATGCGTACTGTCACAATCTACCGTCGTAGGGGTGTTGCCTCTAAAATTCTCGAACACATCATCCAAGAAGCAAAAAGGCGTGCTTACGATTGTCTAAATTTGGAAACGGGGAATTTTCCTGAATTTGTCCCAGCACAAGCTTTGTACAAACGTTATGGGTTCGAGTACCGAAGTCCTTTCGCTGGATATATTGAAGACCCCAATAGCGTGTTTATGATGAAAAAGCTCTAACAACTACAAGATATTTGTTTAGATAGGTGTATTATTTTTGGTCACCGTTACACCGCCGTGAAAGCGGTGCGACCCCGCGGAGGTTTCCTCCGCAAGGGAACGCGCACCAAGACGCGACGGTGCCTGCGGTGACCGGCGTTCCCCGGTGAATCCAGCATAGGTTTGAACTCGATCGATTGTAAAACCCAAGCTGTAATAGAGTCGTAAAGCTCTTTTATATGTGCGATTGGTACCAATAAAAAAGTATTTACTTGGCTCTCCAAAGTGACTTTTAAGCTTGTACATACAACGAATTGCCAAAAATCTTCCCAGTCCTTGCCCATAAAACTCAGGTAATATTGCCAATTCTTCGATCGACATTTCGTTACCCCAAATACGTCCATAGCAAGAACCTATTATTCTTCCATTGCATTCTAATCCAATCCAAGTTTTTACAGCATCTTCTTTTTCTTGAGCATCCTTTAACTGTAATTTTTGGAATTCTTTGATTTGCTCTATTTTTTCTGATGTAAATCCATCATAATTAACAAGATAAGCCTTATTGTATAAATCAATAAATTCTGATAGACGATTTTTAGTGAAGGAAATTTCCTGAATATTTTTAGGTAGCTGAGGAAGCTCGGTTGTTTCAAGTATATTTTGACTAGCAGTCATTGTGAGCCTAGGTTGCATATCAAAACCTAGTTCAGGTAAAAGTCCTGCATAATAAGCATTATAGGATGGAAACTTTTCATTTATTACCATAACAAGTTCATCAGCAAGACTAGCTTGAATAAATTCAGTTTTGATCTGTTCAATTGCTGCTTTAATAATTTGATATCTACTAGACCATAGGGAAGGAATTATATGTTGAATACTTTGTTGACCTAAATTGTTGATTAAATAACGACAAAAAGCAATTTTATTTTTTTCAACTTCAATCAAATAAATTTTCTCATCATAGGGTAATTGAAAATTAAAATTAATAAATTCATCGATTTTATTAGGCTGAAAACCAAGTATTGGAAATATCTCATTAACTGTTTTTTTGAAGTGTTGGAGATACTCCGAGTATTCGTTTTTTTCTATTATCTTCAGAGCCATAGATTTTACCTAATTTTTCATTTTTAAACTATTCTTGACTACAATTATTAACTAAACGATATTCACTTTTATTATCTAAAATTTATTCCTAGTAGAAAATTCATCATCACAACAGTTGTTATCTCTTAGCGCGATCGCTCATGTCTTTCTATTTTTATTTTTTTATTTAATTAGGAAATTATCTACAATAAAGAAATTATTCTGTAATGTAGAAATGGCAATTAATATCAAAAACACTGAGGCAGATAGACTGGCTAGAGAATTAAGTGAAATTACTGGGGAAACTATTACAGAAGCTGTCATCAAATCTTTAGCGGAAAGATTATAGAGAGAAAAAAACAAACAAACTGCTTCTGTACCCCTAAAAGAAGAATTGCTGAGTATTGCCAAACGCTATCAAGCTTTACCGACTTTAGATAACAGAACTGAAGAGGAAATTTTGGGTTACAACGATAGTTATTGATACTTCAGCAATTATAGCGATTCTCAATCTAGAGCCAGAAGCAACTATCTTTGCTAATGCGCTTGCCTCTGATTCGGTTCGTCTTATATCTATGGGAACTGCATTAGAAACATCAATTATAGTCAAAGCAAGAAAAGAAGAAGCTGGAATTAGGGAGTTAGAGTTCTTTTTATATAAAGCAGCGGTTAATTTAGTCAATTTTGATTAAAATCAATTAAAAATGGCTCTTTATGCTTTTGAGCATTACGGCAAAGGCAGACATCCTGCTAGTTTAAATTTTGGCGATTGTTTTGCTTACTCTCTTAGTAAAACTTCTGGACAACCTTTATTATTTAAGGGGAATGACTTTATTCAGACTGATGTTATTGCAGCAGTTGCGATCTCGTAAATATTATCAAATAGCGATCACTTGATGGATTTGTTGTTGGTAATTGTCGAAAATTCTCAGAAAAAGAACAATGAATGAGCTACAAGAATTAAGAGAAAGTATAGAAAAGCAAGATTATGTCAAAGCCTTGCAGATTGTTGATGAGTTGGAAGAAATGTCAGTAGAAGACAAGCTTAATAAGATATATAGCTACGCAGTAATTCTTCTCCTTCATCTCATCAAGCAAGAAGCCGAGCAGAGAACTACAAGCTCTTGGGAAAGGTCTATATATAACTCAACGGAGAATATTAAGCGCACCAACAAACGACGCAAAGCTGGTGGGTATTATGCTAGTCCCGAAGAGTTAAGAGAAATTATCAACGAGGCTTATCCTCGTGCTTTAAAGGAAGCTTCCTATGAGGCTTTTGAAGGTAAGTTGACTCCCCAAGAGTTAAGCCAAAAAGTAGACTCAGATTTGGTTAAAATGCAATCGATAGAACTGCTGAATTAGTTATTCGCTTTGAAAATTACAGTTTTCCTTAGTTGTTAGTTATTTCTACTTAAACTGAACTCGCCCTAACTAAATGTAAACGTTCCAGTAAAGTCTTTACTTTGTTACATTGTATGTATTTACTTGAACTTTATTTTGTTTCATGGAAAATCCACCATCACAACAGTTGTTATCTCTCAGTATGATCGCGATTCGTCGCCATATTGGTACACTAATGCTAGCTATTGCTGTGGTGGTAGTGGGTATTTTCTTTATCTTTCGGTTGCAGGTAGATTTATTACCTGCCATTACTTATCCTCGCATTGGAGTAAGAGTTAACGTACCAGGAGTTACTCCAGAAATAGCTATAGAAGAAGTTACCAAACCTTTAGAAGAAGCTTTAACTGCTACAGAGGGAGTAGTGCAGGTTTATTCTACTACCAGGGAAGGAATGGTTAGGATTAATCTTTACTTTGAACCAGGAGAAGATATCGATCAGGCTTTAACTGATGCTACTGCTACTTTTAACCGTAGTCGCAATAGCTTACCAGATATTGTTGAAGATGCTCGTCTGTTTAAATTCGATCCTTCGCAATTACCAGTATATGAATTTGCCTTAGAATCTGCTTCTCTGGATAATCGCACCCTGAGAATTTTTGCTGACGAAGAATTAAGCCGAGAATTAACTGTTGTACCTGGAGTAGCTACGGTAGATGTGGCAGGGGGAGTTACAGAAGAGATTAGAGTTAATTTAGATTTATCTCGGTTACAGACTTTAGGTATTGGAGTTAACGATGTTTTAAATACCCTAACCCAAAGAAATCAAGATATAGCAGGGGGAAGACTCAGAGGAGAATCAGGAGAACCTTTAATCCGTACCCAAGGAAGATTTAGGGATATTGAAGATCTTAGAAATCTTACTCTAGAAGTTAATAACAATAATAATGATTCTTCTCTTGGTAATAGAAAAATCTATTTACGAGATGTAGCGGAGATAAAAGATAGTACTACAGAACAAAGAGTATTTGTTAATCTCAATAGTAATCCTGCCATTAAACTTAGTATTCAAAAACAACCAGATGCTAATACTATTACCGTAGTCGCAGGTATCAAACAAAAACTAGCATTCTTACGGGAGTCGGGATTAATACCCGCAGATATGCAACTAGTAACGACTTTAGATGAATCTCGCTTTATTCAAGATTCGATTACTAATGTGGTTAGCGCAGGATTGATAGGTACTATTTTAGCTGCGATCGCGGTTTTTTTCTTTTTGGGTTCTCTACGTCAAACCTTAATTATTGTTCTGGCTATTCCTTTGGCTACCTTTACCGCCATTATTTTGATGAAAGTATTGGGTTTATCGATCAATATTTTTAGTTTGGGAGGTTTGGCTTTAGGAGTAGGGATTGTGGTGGATAATTCCATTGTCATGCTAGAGAATATTGCAGGAAGGATATCAGTTGGGAATTCAGGAGTTCAGGAGTTCAGGAGTTCAGAGGAAATTGCAGCAAAAGCCAGTCAAGAAGTAGAATCAGCCCTCATTGCCTCCACTGCAACTAATCTAGTCGCAGTATTACCTTTTTTGTTAATTGGTGGTTTATTTTCTTTACTATTTCGGGAATTAATTATTACTATTAGTTTAGCGATCGCAGCGTCTTTATTACTCGCTTTAACTGTAGTCCCCATGCTATCTTCTCGTCTACTGAGGATAAAATGGTCGAGTAAGGTGGGTAAGCTTCCTTTACTGCAATTTTTTAATACGCAACTGAATTCAGCTACTAATAATTATCTCGGTTTACTTAAAACTGTTTTGCGCTACCGTATCTTAGTAGTAGGTATGGCGGTAATCATTTTAGGGACTGGTAGTTGGTGGATGTTCGATCGCCTTCCCCAAGAAATTTTACCACCCATTAGTACAGGACAGGTGCGATTATTTGCCCGGTTTCCTCCAGGGACAAATTTAGCTACCAATAAGCAAGTGATGGAAGAAGTAGATAAAATTTTGCTGCAACAACCAGAAACAGAATATGTGTTTACTTCTACTGGAGGATTCTTGTTTGCTGGTAATATTAGTGAAAATTTACTCCGTAGTTCTAGTACTATTACTCTCAAACCCAATAGCGATTTAGAAGCTTTTGTCTCCAGAGTCGATGAACTATTTAAAGACTTAAATCTAGTAGATATTCGTCTGCGTCTCTCTCCAGGGGAAGTAAGAGGACTGACTTTAAATAATTCTCCTGTTAGGGCAAGTATTGATGTGGTGCTACAAGGTAAAGACCCCGATATTTTAGCAGCAGCAGGAGATAAAGTCCTGAAAACTTTAGACGATCGAGCAACTTTAGCCCGTTTTCGTCCTGATACTGACCCTCAAGAAGCAGAAATCCAAATTAAACCCCGATGGGAACGGCTAGCCGATCTGGGTCTAAGTTTACAAGATATGGGTAGAACTGTGCAAACAGCCATTAATGGTTCTACTCCTACCCAGCTACAAAGAGACGAGAGACTAGTAGATATCAGAGTACAAGTAAACGAGCGATCGCGTCAAAATCTCTCTCAGTTAGAACAATTACCTTTACTGGCAAATAATAACCTGATTCAGTTAAGGGATATTGCCAATGTTGGTTTTGGCGAAGCACCTAAGGAAATTCAACGCATTAACCAACGTGCTACTTTTATTATCGCGGGAGATGTCACCGAAGGAGAAAAACTGAGTGATGCCCTAGCAGAAGTACAAACTATCTTAGCAGACATAGATTTACCCCCAGAAGTAAGCTTTTTGCCTAGTTATGCAGCTACTTCTAATCAACAAATCCAAAATTCTTTAGGTACCTTGGGTGGTTTAGCAGTATTTCTGGTTTTTGTTGTCATGGCAGTACAGTACAATTCCCTTATCGATCCTTTAGTAATTATCTTTACCGTACCCTTAGCTTTAGCTGGGGGTATTTTCGGTTTGTATATTAGTCAAACTGCTGTAGGGGCAACAGTACTAGTGGGTGCAGTCTTACTAGTAGGTATTGTAGTAAATAACGCGATCGTTATGGTCGAGTTTGCTAATCAATTACACCAAGAACAAAACCTCAGTAGACATACAGCTATCCTGAAAGCCTCTGCTGCCAGACTACGCCCTATTTTAATGACTACCATTACTACAGTTTTAGGTATGTTTCCCCTAGCTTTAGGTATGGGAGAAGGTTCAGAATTTTTACAGCCTCTCGGTGTTGTCGTCTTTGCTGGATTAGCTTTTGCTACTTTGCTAACTTTATTTATTATTCCTTGTTTTTATATACTTTTACATGGTTTAGAAAGAAAGCAATCCCAATATGAGTAACATTCCCCAAATAGAACAACCAGCACCAGATTTTACTGCCCAAGATCGACATGGCAATACAGTTAGTCTAGAAAATTTTGCTAATCAATGGCTAATTCTCTATTTCTATCCCAAAGATAATACTCCTGGATGCACTAATGAAGCCAAAGATTTTACCAACTATCAAGCAGAATTTAGCGAATTAGGCGCAAAAATTGTGGGAGTTAGCCCCGACTCAGAAAAATCCCATGGTAAGTTTATTGACAAACACGATCTAACTATACAATTATTAAGCGACCCCGAACATCAAGTAATTGAAGCCTATGGTGCATGGCGATTAAAGAAATTTATGGGTAAAGAATATATGGGCGTAGTGCGATCGACTTTTCTAATTACTCCTGACGGGAAGATTGCCCAGGTTTGGGATAAAGTGAGAGTTAAAGGTCATGTAGAAAAAGTCTTACAGGAGTTACGAACATTACTCAGTAGCTAAAAAATTAAGTATTTCTTGCCACAAAGAATCATCAATATAATCAATCCAATTATTATGTCCTGCATTTTCTAACAACCACAATTTTTTGTTAGTATTTGGCAGGGATTTGTATAGGTTTTTGCCTAAATTAGCAGGAATAACTTCGTCTTTTCCTGCTATTAATATACCGATATTTCCTGGGAATGATTTGAGATTATTAACACTATCAAATTTATCTAAAATTAACCACCTAACAGGAAAAAAACTATAGAGAGTTTGCGCTAAATTAGGCAGAGAATCCCAAGGAGTTATTAACATAATACCATCTACAGGCAATGTGTTATCCGAGATAGTAGAAGCAACAACACCACTTCCTAAAGATTCACCCCACAAATAAATAGGACTGCCATATTCTTGATAAATTAGCTTAATGGTTTCTCTAGCATCAGCAACAAAAACTTCTTCGCTGGGTTTGCCACTCCTGCCACCATATCCAGGGTATTCTGCCAGTAAAACACGATAACCTAATTTTACTAAAGCATTAGAATAATAACTGCGATCGATCGCGGTTCCAGCATTACCATGAAAAACAATAATTGTTCCTTTAACCCCATTTTGAGGTTGGCTAGAAATTAAACCACGATAATTATCGTCTTTGCCAAGCCAATATTCTAATCCTCTTGCTTTGATAAATTCTTCGGTTAGCAAACTATTATTGGGGAAATATAATAACTTTCTTTGCGCTAGAAATAGAATCAAGACTAGTGTTAAATATACAATTAGAATAAAGCCGATTATTTTAATGATTAATGAATTAAACATCATTTAAGTTTGAATAAGTTGAAAATTATAATTAGTGACAGTGCCAGAATAGCTTGACTTTTGGGAATGCTAATAATAGCAAAAATGTTAAAGCAGCATTTTTTATACTAATTAGTAGGGCAATCTGGCTAAAATGAATAATTTTTCAGCGAACAAATATCGGTTATTGATAGTAACTGTATTTACTTTTATTTTTATTAATAGTTTCAGCTTTAATTTATTAAGTCATAATACGTTCTCTTTTCTTAAGCATAATCCAAAAGCGGTCGCTCAAGAAACAAACACAGAAGATGAGCTAATAGCTAAAAGTAGTGGTGGACGTAGTGGTGGAGGTTCTTTTAAAAAACGTTCCTCTGGTTCTAGTTCCCCCAGAAGATCATCACCCAGAAAGTCATCTCCAAGATCCAACTATAATTCTAGACCTAAAACTATTTCACCTAGTCGCTCTTATTCTTCTCCTCGTTACCACAATAATTATACCTATGGTTCTGGTAGCAGCAATCATAGTTTTATTTTTACACTTTTATTGTTATTAATATTGGGTGGTGCAACATTTGCAGTTATCGTTATTGTATTTAAAAGTCTTTTTGCTAATAATAGTAGTGTCAAGCAAAGCGATCGAGAAAGAGATAATAATATTGTTACCATCTCTAAATTGCAGGTAGCTTTATTTGCTGAGGCAAAAGATGTACAGAAACAGTTATCAGAATTAAGTTTGAGTATAGATACTAATACCGATGAAGGATTAGTAGAGTTGTTGCGAGAATCAGTCTTAGTTTTATTGAGAAATTGCGATTACTGGAATTATGTTTTATCTAGTTCTAACTCTCTTAATATCGATCGAGCAGAATCAGCATTTCAAAAACTTTCTATAGCTGAAAGAAGTAAATTTAGTGCAGAAACTCTAAGCAATTTTGAGGGCAAAATTCAACATAGAGAAGCTATCTCACCTGATGAAAATGATGTTGCTGCATATATTGTAGTTACTCTTATTTTAGGTACAGCCGATGACAAGCCATTGTTTGAGAAAATTCACTCTAAAGAAGAATTACAATTAGTGTTAGAAAATCTAGCTTCCATGCGAGATGATTATCTCATGAAATTTGAATTACTTTGGAGTCCTCAAACTGAAGAAGATAGCTTGACTTATGATGAGTTAATTACAGAATATACAGATATGATTCAACTCTTCTAGTAGTTCACTAAAAAAGTTTTGATGGCTTTAATATAAATAAATTATTTTCGGAAACTATTATTAGACTTATCGACAGCAGCATTATATATTTTCTCATTAGCTTTAGCTGACTTAAAAAAGTCTACTACAGGACGAGGATAGTCTACACCTAATCTGACTCCATAAAGTTTTTGTTCTTCAGTAGTTAATTTCCAAGGTTCGTGAACTTTACTCCCAGGAATAGTAGCTAATTCGGGTAGCCAATGTCTGACATAATCTCCTTGACGATCGTAATCTTTAGATTGTTTCATAATATTGAAATAACGAAAACCACGAGCATCATTACCTACTCCTGCCGTATAATTCCAGTTTCCCCAGTTACTACAAACATCGTAATCAATTAGCAGAGATTCAAACCATTCTGCCCCTATTTGCCAATTAATACCTAAGTTTTTTGTGAGGAAACTAGCTACATTTTGCCTACCACGATTAGACATAAAACCAGTTAACGATAGTTCACGCATATTGGCATCTACCAGAGGATAACCAGTTTTTCCTTCTCGCCACAGATCGAATCTTGTCCAATCTTCTTTCCAAGGAATATCGACACCTTGTAAACCAGAAAGATAAAATATTTTGCTACCATGTTTGGCACAAATAAACCGAAAAAAGTCTCGCCAAATTAATTCAAAAATGAGCCAATAAGTGGAATTATTTTTAACTCTTTCTGCTTCATATTTTTGTACTTGCTCATAAATATAGCGAGGTGAAATACATCCCAAAGCTAGCCAAGGAGAAAACTTAGAAGAATAATCTGCTCCTAACATTCCGTTTCTGGTTTCTTTATATTCTTTAAGACAATTTGCCTCCCAAAAATAATATTTTAAACGATCGATCGCTGCGGTTTCTCCTCCTTTAAATTTTAAAACGGCTCGTTCATCAAAGACAGGAGTTTTTAGAGCTAAATCAGCTAAGGTAGGAATATTACCTGTATCTACTTCTGGTAAAGTTGGTAATTTTTTAGGTGTAGATATAGGTTCTTCGATCGCAGATTTCTTTTCTACTTGTTTGCGAAAGTTAGTATATAGTTCGGGAATTTGTTTAAGAGCAAAAGGTAGGTCTTCTGGGAGATACAGAGTAGAACCCCAAAAAGACTCAACTTTTGTTTTAAGGCTTGATAAGTTTTGCTGTAATTTATTCTCTACTGCTAATTCTTCTGCGGTAACTTCCTTATGGTAATAAACAGCATCAATATTCAATTCTTGAACTAAAGCAGGAATAATTTCTTCAGGTAAACCATTTCTAATAATTAAGCTACTACCCAGTTTTTGCAGCGAATTGCGTAAATCGGTAACACTTTCTAATAAAAATTGAGCACGATATTTACCAGTTTTTGGAAAACCAAAAGAAGTAGTAGCAAATTGCCTGCGATCGAAACAGTAAAAAGGAATAACTAGAGCTTTTTCTTGTAACCCTTTATACATAGGTTCATGATCGTGAACCCGTAAATCATTACGATACCAAATTAAAACACGTTTGACTGACAATTCTTACTCCTTAGTTACCGAGTCGATATTTAACCATTAAAACTAAAATTTATTCACTAGCAGGGGCTTTTTACTGAAAAATTGTAATGGTCTAAATAAAAGTTGCCATAAAATCCAGACAGATTCCAACTCTCCTGGGGTAGATTTCCTTTGCCATTGACCAGGACGACAATAGAGCATTTTAATTAAACTTCTGTGTTGACTTAAACTTAAATTGGCAAATTTAACTACTAGTTTAAGATAACGATCTTGAACATAAGTACGAGTTATATAGCCTTGAAGAGTAACTTTTTCTTGGATTAAGTTTATAGTTATATTTTTATCTAAATCGACTGATTGTGATAGTAATATTTCTATTCCTTCTTCAGACAATTTATGGGTATATCCCCTAAAAATAAGATTATTGCTAACAATTTGAACTTCGCTTTGATAAGAAAACCACTCATAAAAACTCAGCTTTGGTATATCTAAGAGGGTTAACAAAGCAGCACTAAGAGTCATCACGTTATAGCCACTCCAAAACAAACTTAGATTTAGATTTTGTCCTGGTGGTGGGTTTAACAAACTAACAGCAAAGGAGAATGTACTCAATACTAAGAAAATGATTAGAGGAAAAGCCAATTGCCAATTGTAATTGAATTTATCTCTAGATAATCCTTTAGGAGTCACTTTAAAACCCTTAGAAAAAGGATTAAGCATCACTTTAATTACTGTTAGTGCTAGGGGAAAACATTGTACCAAAGAATATAAGTCTGAAAGTATAGCCGATCGCGAGCGCAGATTAAGCCAGGAAAAGACAGAGAGTTGAATAATATAATAGGGCAAAAAGATATAAATTACTTCAGAAAAATTTGCTCTAATTGGTTCAATTAAGAAAAAAGTATAGGTAAGAGGAACCAATAAAAAGAAAAGACGAGGAATACAATTAAACCAATGTAATAATCCTTCTAAATGACCTAATCTTTGCCGTAGTTTCAAACCTGGAATAGTAAGGGGGTTATATTGAATAAAAAAGGCTTGTAATGTTCCTCTTACCCAGCGCAGTCTTTGATCGATATGAGCAGAAATACTCTCTGCTGCTAAACCTGCACTCAGTTTTTCATCTAAATAGACTAACTCATATCCTTTTGCCGATAAGCCAATACCTGTAAAGTAATCTTCACTAAGAGATTCTGTTACAAAACAGCCGATTTCTTGCAAAGCATCACGACGAACTATAAAAGAAGTTCCTGCACATACTACACTACCTGCTCCATCTTTCATGGGTTGTGTATGACGATAAAATACTTCTTCTTCAGGAGTTAACGTATCTTCTAAGCCCAAATTTCTAGCAATAGGATCGCTATTATAAAAGCTTTGGGGAGTCTGCACTAGTCCAACTTTTCTATTTTGAAAAAAGCCGACAGTGCGAGTTAAAAAATTGGTTGTAGGAATAAAATCCGCATCAAAAACTACAATTAGTTGCCCCTTAGTTTTAGCGATCGCATGATTTAAATTTCCTGCTTTAGCATGAGAATTATCTGGTCTAGTAATATACTCGCAGCCTAATTCTTGAGCTAATTTTTTGATTTCTGGTCTTCTGGTATCGTCTAGCAAATATATTTTTTTATTAGGATAATCTAAGGCTTGACAGCCGATTATTGTTCTTTTAAGAATAAAATCTGGTTCGTTATAAGTAGGAATTAAAATATCTACGGATGGTGTATATTTACCCTCTCTAACTCTTTGACTGTATCGGTCTGCTTCTTGATGTCTTTCTTTGATATTAAACATCATTAATAACTGCAAGATGCTTCCCGACATTGCTAATAATTCCATTAGCAATAAAGTTAAACTAAAGATACCATCAATAGGATTAGAAAGATTAAGAGTTGATAAAACTCTCCATGATAAATAGCGAATTGTTAATAGTAATAAAATCGAGACAACAATTCTGCGCGACCATGTTTTTGGTTGGGGGGAAAACTTGATAATTATTTGTGCTGATAAAAAAAGTAATATAGTTGGTGCTAATAAATAGTATTTATTATTTAATTGAGGAGTTTCCAACCAGGTAGGAGGATTTTCTTGCAGAATATGTAATTGAGCAAATAGCTCGGAAACATAAGTATTACCAAGTAGCCAAGAAAAAATAACTACGGTAAAAGAACCTATAGTAATCAGTAAAATTACGGTTGCTGGCTGTAAACTTAATGCTGATGATGACGATAAGATCGAGAGTTTACTCTTAGATTCTGATATTGGTCTAAAAGTTTGCATGATTTTTGAATATGGCTTTCTCAGTAGGCTACAGCTTAGCAAAACATATGTGAATTTTTCGTGAAAATGAAAGGGTAATTATTTAGACTTGAAAATTTAACTTGACATTAAAGGGAGAAAATTAATTAAAAACTTAAATATATTAGTATCTTTAAGATTAAAGAAAAAAAGCATAATGGAAAAAAAAGAGTTTTATAGCCAATGTTACCTAGAGAAGAATTATTAGCAAAAGTAGAAAATAAAGAAGAGTTTGCTCGAATTATCGATAAAGCAGAGCAAGCTCTGAAAACTTGGGAAGTTACGATCACTGATTTTTTTGCACCTCCTGTATTAATCGAAATAAATAAAGTTTTTCAGCAATTAACAGAAATAGAAATATTAGCTTGGGGTGGTTATCCACAAGCAGAAAGACGAAGAGTAGGTATTTCCCGTCCAGATATTCCTCTAGATCGATCGCAAGTGGAATTAGCACTTTTGGATATTGCGGGCAATTTTCTCTTCGATCCTGCTAACCATAGAGATTTTCTCGGCGCAATTTTAGGCACGGGATTAGTTCGAGATAAAATTGGCGACATAATTGTTTTAGGGGAAAGAGGCGGGCAAGTAATTGTTGTTCCAGAGATAGCTGAATTTCTAGAAACATCTTTAACTCAAGTTCGCTCTGTCAGTGTTAAAACTCAAAGAATTGATTTTAGTGAACTAAAAGTACGCCCACCACAAAAAAAAGAAATGACAACAGTAGAAGCTTCTATGCGTTTAGACGCGATCGCTTCGGCTGGTTTTGGCATGTCTCGGAGTAAAATGGCGAGTGCTATTTCTGGAGGAGATGTCAGAGTTAATTGGAAAGATATTACTCAATCTAGTTACAACGTTAAAGCAGGAGATTTAATCTCTGTACGCGGTAAAGGGAGATTGGAAGTGGGAGAAGTATCTGTAACCAAAAAACAACGTTATCGGATTAATTTAGTCAGATATAAATAAATTTATTTATATTTACTGGACTAGTTATTCATCTTCTTCAACTTTAAAAGTGCCTATAGAAGTTTGCATTTTTTGGACAATTTCTACGGTTTGTTCTAAAGAATGAGCGATTTGACGGGAAGAATCGGCGGTATTTTCGGAGATATTGGCAATTTTTTCCATTAAATTACTAACGTATTGGGATGTTTCCGCTTGAGATACGGCAGCTTGGGAAATTGTGGCTACTAATTGGTCAATATGACCAGAAACCTCAAAAATTTGTCCCAGACTCTGTTTGGCTTCCGATACTTGATTAGTTCCTTTCGCTACCTGGGCAATACCAACTTCCATCACTCTTAATACTTCGTCAGTTTCTTGTTGAATATTACCTAAAATTTGTTCAATTTCTTTAGTGGCAGTAGCAGACTGATTGGCTAATTTACCTATTTCTTCAGCAACTACGGCAAATCCACGACCTTCTTCTCCTGCTCTGGCTGCTTCTATGCTAGCGTTAACAGCGAGTAGGTTAGTTTTAAGAGCGATTTGATTAATTAGAGAAATGGCTTTAAAAATTCGTTCTGAAGATTCGTCTAATCTTTTAACCTTATCTCCTGTTTCGATCACAGTCGAGCGCAACTGAACAATTGTATTAACAGTTTTGTCGATCGCTTCTTCTCCTGTTTCTGCCATACTGGCAGCAGTCTTGGCAACTTCTGCTGCTGACTTAGCATTTTGAGCAACTTCTTGAATTGATAAATTCATGTTCTCAACTGCTTTAAGAGTCTGACTGATTTGGGTTGCCTGTCTGAGAGTTTTTTCGACTAAATGCAGAATTTCCTCTTCGTTGACACCGACAGAGCTATTAACAAGATTGGCTGACTGTTTAACTTGAGTAATCAGTTCTTGGAGGTTTTCAATAATAGCATTGAAAAAGTCGGCGACAATAGCTACTTCACTAGAAGTCATTTCCGCTCTTACGGTTAAATCTCCACCAGCAGCATCTTCAATGGTATCCAAGAATTTGAGTAGCTCCTCTTGAAGCATTTCTTTTTGTTGACGCTCTTGTTGAACACTAGATTCAATGCGAGCAACCATTCTATTCATTTCTTGGGCTAAAATGCCAATTTCATCTTTCCGCTGCGTATTTTTTAGTCTTAATCCTTGTTCTCCACCACCTACTTTTTGCGCAAAATGAGCTAAATTACGCAAACTACCAGCAACATAAGCAGCGGAAGGAATAGCTACTATACTAGCTAAAACTAGAACAACTCCACCAATACCATAACTAATCAAAACTATCTTTCTAATTGATTGGCTGATTTGTTCTTGAGATTGTCCTACAGAAGTCATGCCAATTATTTGGGCTTGAGCAGGTTTAAAGGTTTTGTAATAGTTAAAAATAGGATGGTAGGCAATAAGATATTTCAGTCCAATAATATTTGTTTGACCAATAAAATCTGCTCCTTTATTTAAAACTGTCTCTGCTACTTCTTGAGAAGCCCTAGCACCAATTGCTCTAGCTTTTTGATCTCTGTAAGAAACATTGGTGCTAATTATCCAGTCTTGAGCAAATATAGTAATAGTCGATAATTCGGTTTCTGCCTGTATTTGGTCGATAATTTCATAGTAGCGATTCATCAAAGTACCCACGACCGTTGTACCGACTAATTCACCGTCTACTATAATTGGTGCTACTGCCATGATCGTTAAACCTTTTTGTCCTTTCTGAAAATCTTCAGAGTCTTCAGACAAATCTCCGTCAGGGGTCTTTAAATCAATTTTGGCTTGCTTTAATAAACCTAGCCGTCGCCAGATCCTTCCCTCCAGTAAATCCATTCCCGATAGTGGCTCTTGTTCTTGGAGAACATCTCTAACCATGGGAATATCCCCTAAGTCAATTCCTATTGGCAAAGATACAGTTGCTGATTCTTTTTCTCCCGTTTGTGGGGAGGGAAAATATTCTAAAAAGTCTCGATCGATAGTTTGAATTTTCTGAGCAACAGTTTTGCCTTGAGCATCAGTAATGAAGTAAAAACTTTCGTCATTGTCAGTCTTGGTATAGTCTGCTAACAAGTTACCAATAGCACCATAATTCTCAGGATTACTAATTTCTAATTGGGATGAACCCACAATACTTGCCAATTTAGTTACTTCTTCTGCAATTTCTTCTTCTGTATCTTGAATTTCAGCTTCTAAGACTCTTAAATCAGATTTTAAATTTTGTTCTAGATTAGAAAGGAGGTGTTGTTCTGTAATACTTACGATCGCTTGAGTAACAGCGATTACTGGTATGATGATGCTGGTTAACATCAAAAGAGTTAACTTAGCGCGGAAGCTGAGATTATTCCAGCTTTGTTGAATAAGTTTAATTACCGAGCTAGACTTAGATGAGGATGAAGGTAGTGAGGAAGGTGAATCACTCGAAGGTTCATCTAGTATGGAAGGAGTTAAAACAATCTTCTCTTGGTCACTAATATTCTGAGTAGAATTATCTTTAGTATTCATAAAACCTATAATCTAAATTTTATCTGCTATAAATTTAAGACTGTGCTCCTAGACAATTTACTTACTTTATTTTTTATAAAAATTGCTCTAAAAAGAGTAATTTAAATAGGGATATTTTACAAGTTAACTTTGGCTAAAATTGACCATAATTCTTGTTTTTGAAAAGGTTTATTCATATAAGCCATAGCTCCCAGATTCATAGCTGCTTGACGATGTTTTGCCCCACTACGAGAAGTCAACATAATAACTGGAAGATGTTGATATTCAGCACTAGATTTTACCTGACTCAAAAAACCGAACCCATCAAGACGAGGCATTTCCAAATCACAAATAATGGCACCAACGGAAATTCCTGCTGCTAGTTTTTCTAAAGCCTCTTGCCCATCCCCAGCTTGCTCAGTCTGATAACCAGCCCTTTCTAGAGTTAAAGCCAGAAAACGACGAGAATTAAGGGAATCATCAATCACCATAATGCTATTTTTGTGAGTAGTTTGGGCAGTAATAGATGAGGTTACACCAGTAAACTGCTCTGGTAAATTGTTTATTGATGGCAAATTGGAGTTCGCTACCGACTCACTTGCTACACTAATTGCTGGATTAGCAGTATTGGTTGTTTTAAGTCGCTCTTCTAGAGAAGATAGGGGTTTAGACTGGGAGGGGATTACGGTATTAGGCTCATTAATCGATTTCAGTAAAGCCAGGACATCGACTAGAGGGACAACTTGTCCATCTCCCAACAGAGTACAACCACAAAAACCTTCAGGTAAGGGTAGATGTCCTTCAACTTGGCGCAGGGTAACTTCTTCTTCTCGCCAATAGCGATCGGTTTGAATACCAAATAATTCATTGCCTTGGGCAATCATCAACACGGTTGGTTGATTAATACTGGGAATTTCTTCTGTATCTAAGATCTCAGAAGATTGGGGAATCTGGAGACATCGATCTAGTCTGAGCAGAGGTACAATTGAGCCTTCTAAGTTGAAAAATTCTTGTCCCCCATTGGTAAAGATTTTTTGGGGTTCAATAATCAACATTTCTTCTACTACATTACTAGGAAAAGCTAGTAGCATCCCATTGCTTTCTACTAATAACACTCTGAGGACTGAGAGATTAAAAGGAACAGCTATGGTAAACGTTGTGCCTACATCTGGTAAGGTATCAACCTCGATCGTTCCGCCAATTTGCTCTAAATTAGTTTTAACTACATCCATACCCACGCCTCTACCGGCAAGATCTGTCAATTCCTCAGCGGTACTAAATCCAGATTTAAAAATTAATTGAATTAAATCTCTATTGTTCCTACCCTGAGAATCTGGAGTAATTAAACCTAATTCTCTGGCTCTAGTCTGAATTTTATCTAAGTCTAGTCCTCGACCATCATCTTTAACTGTAATCGCAATGCGATCGCCTCGATAAGCAGCATTAATTGTGATAGTTCCCTGTTCCAATTTACCTTTAGCTTTTCTGTCCCTTGGATCTTCAATTCCATGAGCAAAAGCATTACGGAGTAACTGAATCAGAGGATCTTTGAGAGATTCGATAATAGTACGATCGATTAAAGTGGAACTCCCACGTATTTTCAATTGTGCTTTTTTCCCGTACTGTAATTCGAGATTTCTTAAGGCTCTAGGAAAGGGTGCTACTAACTCAGCTAAAGGACGCATCCTAATGCGATTTAACTTAGTTTGCATCATTTCTGAGTTACGGGTAAAGGCATTGGCGGTAAATTCTGCTTCTTCAAGATTAAAATGAAGATCGCCAGTGATTTTGTCTATTTGCTCGATTATGCTAATTGCTTCTGGTGAGATGAGGTTTGAATTGAAAGAGTCTCGGTTTATTGGGCTAGAGTCCTTATTATCTCCCCATAAATCCTCAATCGTGGGGATGGCTCGATCTGCCCCAACTCTAGTAGTTAGGCTAGAAATAGGACTATAAATATCACTTATTTCTTGACGATGTAATACTTTTAACTCATTTAATAATTGTATTTTTTGTTTGAGTAAGTTGAGAGAACGGCGCATACGCTTGAGGCGTAAACTCATACCATTGCGTTCAAAGGTATATTCTCCCATCAATTCGTTTAAGCCATCTAGATGGCGAACAGACACTCGAATACTATTGTCAGTAACTTCACTATCCGTTGAATAAGTAGATTGATTAATTAATAAGGATTCTGAGCTTTGTTTCCGAGCATGATTGACGGTCAATTTGTCTTCTTCTCTAGTCAGAGATTCTAAAGAAGCAATCCAATTGAGAGTCTCTTGAGCAGAACTAGGTAACGGTTCTGGTTCGGTGACAACGGTAGGAGATGCTGTAGCTGTCTGGTTAACAAGAGTATCTCGCTCTAAGGTGAGTTGGGTAGGAATAGCTTCTGTTTGTCCTGTGATAACTAGATTCTGGACTCTGCGCCACTCTCGAAGAGCTAACTTAGCGATCGCTTCTACTTTTTCTGGGTTAGTATTTATTTGCTGTTCTACAGATTCACAAAAACTACTCAAAGAATTAAGTTTGAGCATTTGGCTTAAACCGGCGAGTTCTTGAGCTATAGAGCGCAATTCTACCGATAGAGAGGAGGGAGAAGAATCTTGTAAAGCCGATTCTAACCGTTGCAGATATTCTTCTACTTCTGTTTGAAACAACAAAATTTTAATCTCTGCTTCTTCATCTGTAGCGATGACAGAAAGTTCATCTTCTGGCTCTGGCTCTCCTAAACGAATGTGTAATTGCTCGAAGATCGGGTTAACATTAGTCTCTAGCCATAGTTGCTCAATCGTCTTTGTTTGGCTACTAAGGGCAATTATTTCTCTCAAACAATCAATACTAGAAAGAAGCAATACTTCAAGATCTTCATCGATTTTCTCTATTTGACCAGAATTCAAGACTTTAAAAAAATCTTCTAGGCGATGGGAAAAGTGGCTCAGAGTCTTAAATTCCATCATTGCTGCACCACCTTTAATCGAATGAGCAGCACGTAAAGTTCCCTCTAGACTGTTTGGTTGTAAATTACGATTACTTAGACCTAGTAACTCTGACTCAATACTACCCAAGTACTCCTTAGCTTCTGCTAAAAACTGGATGCGGATTTCTTGTTCTTTATCTTCTGACATAACTTTATGTTTCATCTCCAATTTTGAAAGTCTCTATAAATACTTGCAACTCCTGTATTATTGATAAACTTCTTGCCAAGCATTAGAAACCACGATAGGTGAATCCACAGTACGCTCGGCTACTCGAATCATATCTGCTGTTAATTGAGTGAGCGATCGAGTTAAAATCAAAATTAATAACCTTGCTAAATAGGTGCATTAATAATAGCTTTAGCATCTAAAACCATTAAGCTTTCCCCTTGCTCTAAAACCCTTCCTTTCAGATAGGGCTTTAAATTAGGAGCATCATCATCCTGGGGTGATTCAATTTCAGCTGCTGTCAAGCGTATTACTCCTCGAACTTGCTCTACAGCTAATCCTAAGAGCATATTTTCTAATCTGGCGATGGCGATATGATATTGTCGCACATCTCGCTCTAAAGACTCTAATCCCATCATTTGGGGGAAATCAACTAACCAGAGAACTTTGTTGCGTCGATTGATCAAGCCTAAAACGCAATCAGGCATATTCGGCATAAAAGTAATTTGCTCAACTGGTATCACCAAAACTTCTTGAATATGGTCTAGAAGCAAAGCAGATACTGTGGTGAGATCTAGCTGTAGTTTTAAGTAAGCATCTCCTAATTTTGGCTGTAATTGATTAGATCCTAGAGTAGACATTGAAATATCCATACAATTAAGAGACTAAGGAACGAATTGCTTTAACAATTTCCTCTCTGGTAAAAGGTTTAGTGAGATACATATCTGCTCCCTGTCTAATACCCCAAATACGGTCTAATTTTTGATCTCTGCTAGTACAAAGAACAACGGGTAGGTTGCAAGTGGCAGGATTTTTCTTCAGCTTTCTACATAACTGAAAACCATTCATGCCCGACATAACTACATCTGTAACAATTACATCAGGTTTTTGCTCGACAGTTTTTAGCCAAGCTTCTTTGGCGTTACTCGCTTGAATAACTTTATAACCACTTTCTCTCAAGTAAATACTAATTAGTTCCTTTTGGGAGGGCACATCATCTACCACTAAAACTGTAATCATGTTCTTGGGCTAAGTTTGATTTTTAAGTCAAGTAGCGAAAAGCTATCTTGAGTAATTCAGATTGAGTAAAAGGCTTAGTGAT
>JAAUYH010067954.1_pt1 | contig 21966 bp, 19 predicted proteins | sample 7278061 | NCBI WGS metagenome assembly JAAUYH01 (sample SAMN14350203, study PRJNA611818) | marine sediment metagenome | isolation source: surface marine sediment (0.6m) | place: French Polynesia: Moorea | collected 2018-08 | reverse complement strand
GGCCGCGTTGGGTCCCTTGGCAAGGAAACAACCCTTGCCTGCGGGACCCGCCTTGCCACAAGCCAGCCGGGACACGCTGAAATGATGCGACACACGGAACAGGACACTAGTCTTCCAGCAGGAATCGCGGCCCGGAACCCCGCTCGGCGGCGCGATCGTCCGGGTTGTACAGCCGGCAGGTTTTCAGCGACAGGCAGCCGCAGCCGATGCAACCGTCCAGGCGGTCGCGCATGCGCGTGAGCATGTCGATGCGCTGCTGCAGTTCCGCCCGGAAACCCGCACTGATGCGCGACCAGTCGCGCCTTGTCGGCGTGCGGCCGTCGGGCAGCGCGCTCAGGCGGCGACGGATGTCCTCCAGCGCGAAGCCGAGCTGCTGGGCGATGAGCACGAAGGACAGCCGCCGGATGTCCGACGCCAGGTAGCGTCGCTGCCCTCCGGCGTTGCGCACCGGCGACACCAGGCCCTTGGCTTCGTAGAAGCGAATGGCCGAGACACTCATTCCTGTGCGCCTGGCCACCTGGCCGATGCCGATACGGCAATCCCGAGATGCCATGTCGATACTCCGAAAAGGCTTGACCTCAAGTTAGGTTGAGGTCTTACAGTGTGAGCGTCAAGTCAATCAACCGAGGAGGACAACGTCATGAGTGGAGCATTGATCGAACACGTCAACGTCACCGTCACCGATCCGGACAGGAGTGCGGCGCTGCTGTGCGAGCTGTTCGGCTGGCACGTACGCTGGCAGGGCGATGCGATACACGGGGGACGCTCGGTGCACGTCGGGCGCGACGACGCCTACCTGGCCTTGTATGCACCGACGACGGTGCGCGACGGCGACGACGACAGCTATGTCACCGTTGGCGGCATGAACCACATCGGCATTGTCGTCGACGATCTCGAGGCCGCCGAACAGCGGGTGCTGGCGGCGGGTTTTCGTACCCACAATCATGGCGACTACGAGCCGGGACGGCGGTTCTATTTCAACGACCGGGACGGCATCGAGTACGAGGTCGTGCATTACCCGACCCCGACGCGGGCCGCGTAGGGAGACCGAAACACCGATACGGCCATTGCATTGCGCCGGCACCGGGGCCATAGTGCCGGCCATGCTCAAACGACTGGCCAGGCTGATCCTGCGGCTGACCGGCTGGGAGCTGGTCGGCGAGCCGCCGTCGGTGCCCAAGGCGGTGGTTATTGCGGCGCACCACACCTCCAACTGGGATGGGGTCTGGATGATCACCGCCAAGATCGCGCTCGGCATCGAGATGCGGTTCCTGGCCAAGCACACGCTGTTCTGGTGGCCCCTGGGCGCGATTCTGCGGGCGAGCGGTGCCATCTCCCTGGACAGGGGATCGAGCGCCGACACGGTCGCGCAGATGGCCAGGGCCTTTGCCCGGGAAGAGCGACTGCTGCTTGCACTGGCGCCGGAAGGCACACGCGGTCACCGGCCCTACTGGAAGACCGGTTTCTATCGCATTGCCCGTGCGGCCAACGTTCCCATCGTGCTGACCTTCCTCGACTATGGCAGCAAGCGGATGGGCATCGGGCCGACGCTGCCGGCGGGTCTCGGCCGGGACGAAACCCTCGCGGCTCTGCGTGAGTTCTACGCCCTGCAGGTGCCCCGGCATCCTGAGAAGAAGGGACCGATCGAGTTCCCGCCTGCCAAGACGACCGTCGCCGAGCCGTCCGAGCGCCCCGTCGCCTGAATTTCCAGCTGCCGCCGCGGTCGTATTCCTTCGACAGGCAAGAAGAACACCGTCGCCCGACCCGCGCCACCGGCGCCGTGCGCCACGCGGGCGGGAATAATGCAGGGGAGACAGGCAACGATGGGTATTCGGACATGGTTCGCCGGAACCGCAGGCTTTCGCTTCGATCCCGTGCGGCAGGAACTGGTCATCGACGGTCATCGCCGGGCCCTTCGCCCGAAGGCGGCGTCGCTGCTGTCGGTGCTGCTGGCGGCGCGCGGCCAACTGGTGACCAAGCGGGACCTGGTGCGGCGCGTTTGGCGCACCGAGCACGTCCAGGACCAGACCCTGTTCCAGACCGTATCCGAGCTGCGCCGGTGCCTGGCCCCCATGGATGCGATCAAGACACACCCGAATCTCGGCTACCAGTGGGTGGGTCCGCGATCCGGATACGGCCGGCAACGCCGGGCGGTCGCCGCGGCCGTGGCAACGCTGGTCGTTGCCATCGGTGCCGCCTGGCAGACGGCATTCGTCGCCGAGGATGGTCCCGAGGCGCGTGCGGACGCCGAGTGGATTGGACTGTCGCCGGCGCTGCGCGCGTTCTCGCTCGGGCTCGAGCACCTGCATGCTGGTCGAGCGGATGACGCCAGACACTACTTCGAGCTCGCCCTGACGGAAAATCCGGGTTTCGTCGAGGCGCGCCTCATGCTGTCCGAAGCGCTGCTGGCGCAGGGCCACGCGAGCGCCGCGCGCGATGCCGCGCACTCGGTGGTGTCCGCCAGCGCCGCGACCGGGGACGACTATTCGCTGGTCACGGCGCTCGGGCTGCTCAGCCGCACCGACGAAACGCTCGGCGACGCCGCCGGTGCGCTCACCTGGGCCCTGTCGGCGGCCGAGCGCGCCACGGCCCTGGGTTTTGCCTGCGCCGCGGCCGACATGCAGGCGCGCGTCGATACGCTGGCTGGCGTGCCTGCGGATGCGAGCACCCCGGTGGCCGCGCCCGAGTCCGCTGACGCGCCGGCCGACGAGGCCCCCGTGCTCTTGTCCCGAGCCGCGCCCGTGGCCGGATCCGCGGCCCGGTCCGAACCGCCCGCCTACTGCACGGATCTGGCACCGGGCGAGGTGGACACCAGTGCGCTGACCGACCCGTTCGACCATGTTGCGTGGTCTGACTCGCTGGTCTGCGGCATCGCGGCGAGCGCCCGTATCCTGCGGGTTTGAGGTCTTTTTAGGTCGATTTCAGGCGCTTTTTGCTGCCCGGACACTTAAGTTCGGTCGATACTCCCGAGCCGATTGAGGCCGAAGGGAGAGGGCGATGAGCATTCGATGGCTATGGACGCTTGCGGCTGTGTGGGCATCGACAACGGTGGTGGCGGCCGACCGGACGGCGGTCGATGCCGCGATACGCGATGCTTTGCCCGAGATGGCGGGGGCCGTCATCGAACCGTCACCCGTACCGGATATCAGCGCGGTCACGGTCGGTACCCGGGTCTTCTACGTCACGAATGACGGGCGCTATGTTTTCGGTGGGCCGCTCATCGCGTCGGCCGACCGGAGCAACCTCACGGAGGCGCGCGTCGCCACGGCACGACGCGATCTGCTGGCCGCCCGGTCGGATATGCCGACGTTTCGATACCCGGCGGATCCCGCCACCTACCGCGTAACCGTTTTCACGGACATCGACTGCCCCTACTGCCGGCGGCTGCACAACGACCTGCCCGACTACGCACGGGCCGGCATCGATGTCACGTATGTCATGTTGCCGCGCAGTGGCAAGGGATCGGCTTCCTACCGCAAGACGGTGAACGCCGCCTGCGCCGAGGACCCCGAAGCGGCGATCACGGCAGCCATGGCGGGAGGTGAACCGCCGGCGCGTTCCTGCGAACACCCGATCGACGAGCACCTGGCGCTCGCTCGCCAGCTCAACGTGTCGAGCACACCGTCCATCGTGCTGCCGGACGGCCGGCTCGTGCTCGGCCACCAGCCGCCGGGCGCGCTGCTGGAGGCGATGCAGCGCTGACCTGATGCAGAAGATCCGGAAGAAGTCGTAGGAGCGGCTTCCAGCCGCGATTGCGGCCAGAATCGCGGCTAAAGCCGCTCCCACATTGATGCCGCTCCGCCGCAGGAGTTTCGTATTCCAACCGGCGCCTAGAGATAGCGCCAGTACACGTAGCCGGTGGCGATGACCACCGACAGCAGCATCATCGGGAACGCCGCCAGCATGAACGGCAGGAAACGGATCGGTTCGCCGGCCCGGTCGGCGAAGCCGGCGACGATGATGTTCGCGCTGGCGCCGACGAGGCTGCCGTTGCCGCCCAGGCATGAGCCCAGCGACAGGGCCCACCACAAGGGCATCAGCGCTTCGGCGCTTCCGAACGTCGGTTCCATGTTGTCGATCAGGGGAATCATGGTGGCGACGAACGGGATGTTGTCCACCAGTGCGGAGGCGATGGCCGATATCCACAGGATGGTCACGGCGGTTGCCGTCATGCTGCCGCCTGTCCAGTCGAGCAGGTGTTCGGCGGCGATCTCCAGCAGGCCGGTTTCCTCGACGCCGCGAACGAGAATGAACAGGCCGATGAAGAAAAAGACGACCGACCACTCGACCTCGCGCAGCGACTCGTGCACGAGTTCGGTCTGGTCCTGGATCTTGAGCGGGAACGCGCGCAGCAACAGCAGCACCGACGCGCCGCCCATGGCCAGCGTCGCCGGTTCGAGCCTGACATCGTGGGAGAAGACGAAGCCCAGCAGCACGAGCCCAAGGACGGCAAGCGACTGCCACATGAGCCGCGGGTCAGTGATCGCCCGGTGCTCGTCGTAGCGCATCACCCGCTCGCGGTCACGGTCCCGCGCCTTCATGTGCCGGCCCCACACGAAGTACAGCGGTACCAGGGTGACGATCAGTATCAGCACGACGACCGGCCCCAGGTTGACGACGAAGTCGTTGAAGCTCAGGCCAACGGCAGACCCGATCATGATGTTCGGCGGGTCGCCGATGAGCGTCGCCGTGCCGCCGATGTTCGACGCCAGAATTTCCGCGAACAGGAACGGATAGGCCTTGAGCCGGAGCTCGTCGGCGATGAGTATGGTCACGGGCGCAATGATCAGCACGGTGGTGACGTTGTCCAGCGTTGCCGACAACACGGCGGTCACGAGCACCAGCATCACGAGCAGCGGCCACGGACGCGCGCCCACGAGCTTCGCACTGCGGATGGCCAGGAACTGGAAGACGCCGGACTGCTTGGCCAGTGTGACGATGACCATCATCCCGATGAGCAGTCCCAGGGTATTGAAATCGACACCTTCGATCGCCTGCTCCTGGTCGATGACGCCGCTCATGATCATGAGGCTGCCGGCGAGCAGGGCCAGCACCGTCCGGTGCAGCCGGTCGGTCATGATCATCAGGTAGCTGGCGAGGAACAGGCCGCCCGCGAACCAGGTGGGTTCCAGGCCGAAGATCACGAGCCGTCGCTCGTCGGCCGGTCGGCGGGGTTGATGATGCGTGCCTCGACATCGAAGTACGACACCATGCCCTTGAGTACGCCGGTGTCGGTTTCGACCACGGCCACGCTCTGGCGACTGCGATAGAGCACCAGCAGGGTCTGCAGCAGCGGCGTATCGGGCGCGACGATCTGCGCGTCCTTGCACAGGGCAATCGTGACCGGCTCATGGCGCAAACCGTCGAGCCGCTTGGCCAGATGCTCGATGGTCTCGTGCATGAATGGAATACCGGTCAGACCGCGCGCCATGAGCGCGGCCTTGGGCAGGATGCGGGTGAGGATCGAGTGGATGCTGATGACGCCCAGGTAGTGATCGCCGGCGTCCACGATCGGCAGGTTGCGGTAGCGATGATCGGAGATGATGCGCATCGCGTGGCCCACCGTGTCGGTGGCCTGCACCACCGTCAGTTCCGGGTTCATCACGTCGGCGGCGGTTGCGGTCATGGCGACTCCCGGGTCGGGCCGGCAGGCGAGGCAAGCGTGTTCAACGATCGTGTCTGTCGCATGCGCGACGGTTGCGACTGTCGACGAGGATAGTGGTTGGCGAGGGGTCTGTCACCCGCCCTCGGTCGCTCCGATCGGCTCAGCCGGCCGGGTCGAACCAGTGCCGCGTACGATTGGCGAAGGCGACGAGCGAGAGCATCACCGGCACTTCCACGAGCACGCCCACCACCGTAGTCAGCGCAGCACCGGAATTGAGCCCGAACAGACCGATGGCCACCGCAACGGCGAGCTCGAAGAAGTTCGACGTGCCGATGAGCGCGCACGGGGCCGCGACGTTGAACGGGACCCGCCACAATCGGGCGGCCAGATAGGCCAGCCAGAAGATGCCGTAGGACTGGATCAGCAGTGGAATCGCGAGCAGAACGATGAGCTGCGGCCGCTCGATGATGAGTGTGCCCTGGAAGCCGAACAGCAGGACGACGGTGGCGAGCAGGCCGATCACGGATACCGGCTTGATGCGATGGGTGAAGCGGCCGACGGCGTGCTCCGGCGCTTCGCCGGGGGCTGCGCGTGCGACGAGGTGGCGGCGTGTCGCGACGCCTGCGAGCAAGGGAATCACGACGTACAGCACGACCGACAGCACCAGTGTGCTCCACGGCACCTCGATGTCGGTGACGCCCAGCAACAGTGCGACGATCGGCGCGAAGGCGAAGATCATGACGATGTCGTTCACCGACACCTGCACCAGTGTGTAGGTGGCATCGCCGCGGGTGAGCTGCGACCACACGAAGACCATCGCCGTACAGGGCGCGGCGCCCAGCAGGATCATGCCGGCGATGTATTGCTGTGCGTCCGCCGGTGCGATCCAGTCGGCGAACAGGCCCTCGAAAAACAGCACGCCCAGCGCGGCCATCGTGAACGGCTTGATCAGCCAGTTGACGACCAGGGTAATCGCCAGTCCCTTCGGCCGATCGCCCGCGTGCCGCAGGCTGGCGAAGTCGACGTTGACCATCATCGGGTAGACCATGGCCCAGATGAGCACGGCCACGACGAGATTGACCGACGCGACCTCCCACGCGGCCAGCGTCGCGAACAGCGCCGGCAGTACGTTGCCCAGCATGATGCCCGCGCCGATGCACAGCGCGACCCATACCGACAGCCACTTCTCGAAAAAACCGATGCCGCCGACCGGCATGTCCGTCGCGGTCTGCGCCGTTGCCGTCATGGGCGGCTCAGCCGGCGGTCGCGGGGAACGCGTCGGACTCGTCGGCGCTCATGCTGCCGATCGCCCCGAGGCGCTCGATGGCCCCGGGGGAGTCGTACGTATCCAGCTCGAGCGCAAGAAAGGCCCGTATCCGCCGTTCCAGGCGATCGTAGGTGATGGCGAAGGCGCGTCGTTTGTCGTCGTCGCTGCCCGACACCGCGGCGGGGTCAGGCACGCCCCAGTGCACCGTCACGGGATGCCCTGGCCACACGGGACACGTCTCGCCCGCCGCGTTGGCGCACACGGTGACGATGACGTCGAAGGTCGGGCTGCCTGAGTCGGAGAACTCGTCCCAGCTCTTTGAGCGCAACCCCGCGAGCGGGTGCCCCTTTTCGTCGAGCAATTCCAGCGCGAAGGGATTGGGCTGGCCGGTCGGTTTACTGCCCGCGCTGTAGGCGCGGTAGCGATCGCCGCCGAGTTCGTTGAGCAGGCTCTCGGCTAGGATGCTCCTCGCCGAATTGCCTGTGCACAGAAACAGAACGTTCCGCTTCTCAGGTGTCATCGATCGGCTCCGCAGCAGGCCGTCGAGCCACTGGCCAGGCCTTGGTCGTCCATCGCGCTGCGACGCGAGCCGTCGCCATAGTCGACGCTGGCTCCGTGCGTCACAAAGGTCTCCCAGGCCAGGCCGTCCGGGTCGCGGGTCCAGGTCTTGGTCGACCGCGCGTAGCAGCACGTGACGTCGGGCTGGTCGTAGGTCGGCGCCTCGGCACGACTCAGCCGTTCGCGTACGCGCACCAGCTGCTCTTCGTCCGGCGCCTGGATGCCGACATGGTCGACGCCGGCACGTGCACCGTGGGTCGTCAGGGCAAAATTGACCCGCGGGTCGTCCAGCAGCCACCGGGCGTAGTCGTGCTGCTCGACGGTTGGCGGTTCACCGAACAGCTCGGTGTAGAACGTTACGGAACGCGCCAGGTCTGAGACAGACACGCTGACGTGAAAGCGGTTTCTCGGGGCAGGGGTGGTCATGTCGATTCTCCAGGTGTCAGCAGTTCGTCGACAGCGCGTCGGCGACGGGTCGGCAAATGTCGGTGTGGCCCTCGCAGCAGTCTTCCATGAGGTACAGGAGCAGGTCGCGCATGCGCGCGTAGTCGGCGCTGTAGCGGACCACGCGTCCGTCCTTGATCCGCTGCACCAGTCCCGCCCTTGCAAGGACGGCCAGGTGCGAGGACATGGTGTTCTGGCGGACGGACAGGCGATCGGCAACGTCACCGGCCGGCAGTCCTGCCGGACCGGTCCTCACGAGCAGCCGAAAAACGTCCAGGCGTGTGTCCTGCGACAGGGCACCGAGGGCGGCAAGGGCCGTTGATCTATCCATATATCGAGTATCATCGATATATCGTGAAAAGGCAAATCGCGTTGAATGCGCGCTGAGATTCCACTTCAGATCTACTTGTTAAACCGCTATCGAGACGCAAAAAATCGTCGGGTATTTCGGCGGGAATCTCCGGCAATTATGTTACAAACAAAATTTCCACCTTTTATCCACAGCTTGTTCCGTTGGCAGGGAAAAACGCGCCGCTATACTGAAGCCCACGGTATCGGAAAGACGTACTTCGATAGACACCGTGCCCCGGCACTGACAGCGGGGGGGAGGGCCACCAAAACGTCAGAGGTGGCCAACGAGCAGGGGAAGCCTGCACGTCGGACGGATCGAAAGACTCGGGCGGCGTTCGAACAGACAAATGTTTCAATTGGTCTGTGAGCAGGGGGAATCTGGTCGATCTCGTGAACACACAACCGGAGTGGGTTTGCGGGCGACGGAGCTAAAGCGTCGTAAAAGAAGAAACAGGCGGGGGCGCTACCCCCGCGCCGGCAGGAAACCCGGCAGGTGTGGTTTAACGACCGCGCAGGTCAGGAGGAGGGCCGAGCCGAGAAGGCCGAGTGGTAAACGCGATTCGCCTCGCCTAACCGCAACGCATCGAGGCTGAACGGGGATGGAGGTCGCGCTCCATCCCCTTTTTATTTGCGTCTCCTACTGGCCCAGCGCCTGGCTGAGCGCACGAATCTCTTCGTTCGAGTTCTTGATCAATTCGATGCTCGACTCGGGGTTGATGCCGAGGCGCTCGCAGGCGGGGATCGTCGACCAGTCTTCCACCTGCGGCCCCTCGCCCGTGTTCAGGTGCGACAGCAGGTTCGCGATCAACACCAGGTCACCCATATCCGGCGGAGCGTAGGACGTACGCTCGACGTCCTCGTGCGTTTCCGCCGCCAGCGCCAGGTCCTCGGACAAGCCCCAGCTCTCGATGATGGCCTTGCCGATCGCCGGGTGCCAGTCACGCATGATGTCCTCGAGCACCTCGTCGTTCTCGAACAGCTCCGGGTGCTTTTCGGCGCGCGTCAGGATGTACAGCTTGCCGATATCGTGAAGCAGGCCGGCCAGCAGCGCTTCGTCCGGATTGAGGTCGGTCAGCTCCTTGGTCACCGCGTAGGCCACGGCCGCGACGCGCACGCTGTGCTTCCAGAGGTCGTCGAGCTGCTTCTTCATGCGGCTCGACAGGTCGCCGCTGAGCATGTTCTGCACGGCCAGGGACATGGACGCATTGCGCACGTTGTCGCGGCCCAGGCGGTTGATGGCGGTGCGCAGGTCCTTCACCTCAATGTCGCCGCGGCGCATCAACGCCGAGTTCGACATCTTGATCAGGTTGGCGGCCAGCGCCGGTTCCGAGCCGACCACGCGCGCGATGGTGTCGACCGTGCAGTCTTCGTCCTCGAGGGCATTGCGCACGCGCAGCGCCACGTCCGGGAACGACGGCAGATCGAGTTCGCCCTTGTTGAGTTCGCCGGCCAGTTCCGACACGAATGCGAACGCTTCCGCGTTTGCGACCATAGTTTGCGCTCCTGTCCGGATTCTCGGCCCGGTCAACGTGATCGTGTGGGCAGGCTATCGGCAGGTGCGTGGCAGAACTTTAGGGATGGCGCCGCGATTCTGCGGGAGGGGTATCAGCCACCGACGAAGGCCGAATAGGGTGCGAAGGCGCCGTCGACTTGCGCCTCGCTCAGGCCGAAGGCGTCGAGAGAATAGTCGTGGCGCTTCCCGCCGCGGGAGCGGGCCTGCACGGGCAGCCAGTCCTCCATCCGCCGGAGCGCACCCGCATCCGGCTCGACGCCGGCGGCCCGATAGACGCGGTGTGCGCAGGCCATCGGGTCGCTCACGAGGTCGTCGTACGGGATATCGACAAACCGCTCCGGACCCAGGCTGGCGCGGGCCGCGGCGTTGCGGGCGAGGGCGTCGCGCAGGTAGCGCAGGGTGATCTGTCCGATGCGCTGCCGGTCGATGCCGGGCGCGATCGGCTTGAAGGCCGTCTCGGTCAGGCTGCAGAACGAAGCGACGCACGCCGCCGGTGTCCGGTGCTGCTGAACGATCAGCGCGTCGGGGAACACCGCGCACAACGCGTCGACGGCCCACAGGTGAAAAGGCGTCTTGAGCACCCAGCGTTCGCCCGGATACCACCACTGCAGCAGCCGAAGCTGATCGGCGTACAGCTCGTAGACTTCGGTCCAGTCGGCCACCGTGCAGCCGTCCAGCCAGTCGATGTAGTCGAACACGGGCGCGTAGAACAGGAAACTGTGCGATCGGAGCGAGGTCTCCAGCAGGCCGAAGCATTCCTCGGGCACGTCGACATCGGTGGAATGGATGGCACCGATGTCCGGGCTGAAGCGCAGGCGCGCCTCGAGGTAGCGGCGCGCGGCCTCGACGCGGTAATCGCGCTCGAAGTAGGCCGGGTCGCCGCGATAGGCCGGCGTCGGCGGTGGCGGCTGCATCGCCTCCCACAGCCGCGGCGTTCGGTGGTCCGGGTCCTGGGACAGCAGGCGGTGCAGGAACGTGGTGCCGGAGCGGGGCGGTCCGACGAGGAATATCGGGCGCGCGATCCGTTCCTCGCGGATCTCGGGCCAGGTGGCGAGGTAGTGTTCGAGGCGCAGGCGCTTCACCAGCACATCGATCAGCATGCGGCGCGCGCGCCGGCACCCCATGATGTTGGTGTCGGCGGTGGCTGCATCGAGGCTGGCCGCCAGCGCCTCGAGCGCCGGGGAGGAGACGTCCGCGGGATCGGGCACCTGCGCCGTGGCGACGGCATCGTCGATCAGTTCGTCGACCTTGAACAGGCCCTTCTTGCCGCCCTGTCGTCGCCGTGCCACGCGTCGTTCTCCCGTCGTCGGCCGGCCGTCGTCAGCCGCGTTTGCCGCGGCGCTTGCGGCGGCTGCGGAACGGCGCGATCACCGGGTTCAGCAGGAACGTATCGCGGGGCAGGTTCAACAGGTAGACGATGAACTCGGCGACCCGGGCAGGCTCGAGCATCTGCGGCGGCGCCATGGCCCCGGGCCCGTTCTGATCCCACAGCGGGGTTTCGACGGCATCGGGGAGCACGGTCTGGACGCGAATGCCGCGTGGGGAAACTTCCGCCGACAGCGATTCGGACAGGCCGATGATGCCGAACTTGGACGCGCAGTAGGGGCCGTCGAACGGCCGGCCCTGGCGACCCGACGTCGACGAGATGTTGATGATGTCGCCCTGCTTCTGCGACAGCATGGCCGGCAGTACTGCCCGGTTGGACAGGAACGTGCCCGTGAGATTGGTTTCGACCACGGTCTGCCATTCGTCCACGGTGGTGTCGGCGATCATCTTGAGTTCGCCACCGCCGCGGAGGATGCCGGCGCAGGCCACCAGCGCGTCGATGCGACCGAAGGCCTCCACGGCTTGCTCGGCCATCCGCTTCATGTCGGCCGGATCGCGAATGCTGGCGCGCAGTCCCAGCACCCGCGCCTCGCCGGCCTGCGCCACGCATTCCTCGCGCGCGGTGTCCAGGGCCTCGGCGTTGAAGTCGACAATGACAACACGCGCGCCGTGTTCGAGGAGCTGGTCGCACAGGGCACGGCCGATGCCGCTGGCACCGCCCGTCACGATGCATACCTTGTCGTTGAGTTCGTTGTTCATGAGTCTCGGTCCGTCATTGACTGAAGTGGTGATCCCGGCGCGGGGGTCTTTCGCACGGGCAGGATATGAGGATGAACGACCACCGCGTCGCCCGGTTGATGCGCCAGCGCCACTACGGCCTCGGCGAAATGGTCGGCGGTGACAGAGCCGCCGAAGGGCTTGGCCAGCGTGGTGTCGTCCACCAGCGGTGTCGTGACCGGTCCGGGAAATACGACCTGTGCGCGGACGCCACGCGGGGCAATTTCCTTGTCCAGCGCCTCCGTCAGGCCGACGACACCGAACTTGGAGGCGCAGTAAGCCGGCGCGTAGGGCGTTCCGCGCAGGCCACCGGGCGTCGTCGAGGAACAGATGTTGATGATATGGCCGCGGCCCTGGCTGCCCATGACCCGCGCCGCCTCACGGTTGCACAGGAAGATGCCGGTGAGGTTCACGTCGATGACCGCGGACCATTCATCCAGGGGCAACTGGTCGGTGGGGTAGGGCATCACCCGGGTCGATCCGGGTTTACGCCCGATCCCGGCGCTGGCCACGAGCAGATCGATATGTCCGTAGCGCTCGATGCAGCCGGCGAACAGGCGTGCGACGTCGTCCTCGTTCCGGACATCGGCCGCGACGCTGTCGTGCGTCGACGCCGCGTCCGGAGGCGTTGCCGCCTCGAACTGGCGGCGGGTATCGGCGAGGCGTTCGGCGTTGGTGCCGACCGCCACCACCGAGTATCCGTCGTGCGCCAGCGCCAGCCCGATCGCCTGGCCGATGCCGCTGCTGGCACCGGTGACGATGGCCACGCGTTCGCCGTCGGATCTCGCTTCGCTGCTGTCGGCGTCCACCGCCACTACGGCGCGCGCCGGGCCCTGGCGGCAGCGCGCCGGGCTCGTTGCGGCCGGCGGGGACGTCCGGGCGGCGTGGGGTGCTCGCGCAGGAAGCGTCCGAGCACACGGACAAAGCGGCGCGGCTTGATGGCCGGATGAAAATGGCCGACCTCGGGAACGATATCCACTTCGCAGTGGGGCATCAGCGCGCGGATGCGATCGCAGGACGGCAGGCAGTGGGAATACTCGCCGAACATTGCCATCGTCGGCACGTCAAGGTGGCGCAGGCCGTCGACGGTGATCGGCCGGTCGTCGTCGAATTCGGTTCGCGCCGTGGTCGTCTTGAGCAGTCGTTCCCACCGGGCAGCCCCGCGGGCGCCCATGTCGCGGCGCTTGAGCGACGGGCTGTGCGACGGCCGGGCGAGGGCGCCGTGGGTGAATCCCTCGGAGATGCGGTTGAAGCCGACCAGAAGGCGATAGGAGATGTACTCGTCGTCCGACGGCAGGTCGACGTGACCGAGTTCGATGAGCTGCTGCTTCCACGTCTTCCAGTGAGGCCATTCCGACAGGCGCACGCGCGGCTGCACGCAGCTGAGCTGGGTATCGGCCAAGGTCAGGCTCTGCGTGCGTCGTGGATGCGTGAGTGCATAGTGCAGGGCGACGCGGGCGCCGTGGCTGTGCCCGACCAGGTGGACACGGTCCATGCCGAGGTGGTCGAGCAGCGCGGCGAGGTCGCCGCTCAGGTGCGGCAGGTCGTAACCGGTCGGCGGCGCGCTGCTGCGTCCATGCCCGCGCAGGTCGTAGCTGACGACGTTGTAGTGACGGGCCAGCACGCGGGCAATGCCCATGTACCAGAAGGCCATGTTGGCGCCGAGGCCGTGAATCAGGACGACGTGCTCGCCCTCGCCAGTGACCTGGTAGTTGAGCGTCAGATCGCCGTTGACGAGCCGCGACATGACCTCAATCCATGTAGCCGAGTATCTTCATCTGCTTCAGAAGGGCTTCGCGCTCTTCCTCGGTCGGCTCGGCCCGATTGGCGCCCGATGCGGTGTCGGTCGCCTTGGTGGCGTCCCCCGACTCGACCTGGCGTTCGGCCATCGTCGAGGACGCGAGGGCCGCCTCCGGCACCTTGCCCTCGAGATCGTTCGGCACCGGGAGGCCGAGCAGGTACATCATGAGCGGCGTCATGTCGAGGATGTCGATCGGCTCGATGGTAGCGCCGCTGGCGAAGGACGGTCCGTAGCCGATGAAGATGCCGTTGGGTCGGTGCGTGCCGTCGGCTTCCTTGCGCGGAATGACCACGTCGGTGGATTTGAGGATCGATACGAAACCGTGGTCGCGCAGGTGCACCGTCAGGTCCGGCGACGGTTCGACGTACGGTGTGCCTTCCAGCTTGTTGGTGTCCACGCCGACGAACACCTGGCCATTGTCGGCCGGATCGCGGTAGGCGAGCAGCTTGTCCCGCAGCTCGAGCACGAAGTCCAGGTACTCGCCGTCCTTGACCCCGTGGCTGTCGCCCTTCGCGCGCTTCACGTAGATGGCGTTGCTGCTGGGCGTCGGGCAGTAGGCGAGGGTGTTCTGCCAGTCCACCATGCTGAGGTGGTTCTTGATCTTGTCGGGCGTGAGCTGCGCGGTGTCGCCGACGTCGTCGTGCTTCCACGCGAGATAGCCGTTGCGACCGAGCCACTCGTTCAGGTACACGAACTCGACGGTGTCGCCGAAGCCGTGGTCCGAGGTGAAGAAGATGTCCGTATCGGGTCCGGCCGCGTCGACCATGCGCTCGATGTTGCGGTCGAGCTGACGGAAGAAACCGATGCAGCGCTCGCGGATCTGCGCGAACCACTCGCTGTCGTCGCTGTCGGCGTAGGCCGGGTCGACGAAGCGCCAGAACAGGTGCTGCAGCTTGTCGGGCCCGTCCAGGACCACGGCCGTCAGGCCCGTGCGGTCCTTCTCCATCAGGTGGCAGCACAGATCGGTCCAGGCCGTGTCGCGAAGACTCTGCAGTTCGATCCAGTCGTCATGCTCGCCGTCGGTCAGACCTTGCAGCGCCTTCTTCTCTTCGCCGATGTCCATCCCGAGGTTCTTGTAATCGAACTGGTCCATGGCTCGCACGTCGTCGAGCAGCGACTTGGGATGCATGCCCTGGCGCAGGTGCTTCCACGGCACGAAGCCGGACGCGATGTAGCCGTCGATCTCGGGGGCCGGCGCATGGCCCCAGAAGTTGAGCGCGGTGGCGCGCACACCCTGCCGGTTGGCCATGGACCACACCGTTTCGGCCTTCACGTCGCGCGAGTCGTTGAGGTTCAGAAACACCGTGCCGTCGTCCATCGTGGACGGCCTCAGGAAATCGTAGATGCCGTGCACGTGGGGGCTGCGGCCGGTGACCATCGAGGTCCACGCCGGCGGCGTCAGTGGATTGCGGGTCGAGTTGAGATCGCCCTTCACGCCCTCGCGGATGAGCCGGCCCAGCACCGGCATGACGCCTTCGTCGATCATCGGGCCGAGGATCGTGAACGTGGCCCCGTCGAGGCCGATCATCAGAACCTTCTTGGACATGTGGCGAGTCTCCCTCACGAGCCCTCCGGAGCGGTCCGGCGGGCCTTGGTCTTTCCCTGCATGCGCACCGCACAAGGGCACGGCACGGTATTGCGTGTAATGCGCGAGCGCGGTGCCTGCGACGGCAGGACGGCGGACCCGGGTCGAACGCGAGTCCGCGGTTCGCCGACGGCGGACGGGCGCGGCCCGAACCGACGTCAGCTTGTGCTACAGGTTGCCGGCGAGAAAGTCCGTGACTTGCGCGACGGTCAGTTCCGGCACGTAGTCGCCGTCTTTCATGAACAGCTGTTCGAACGGCAGGCTTTTGCGATCGAACGCCTGTTCGAGCGAAACGACCAGCTGCACCACGTCGATGGACTCGAAGCCGAGATCCTCCATCAGCCGCGTCGATGCACCAATGCCGTCCGGCAGGTCCAGGTCCCAGTCCGACGTGACTTCTTCCAGCACCGAGATCACGCGGGGCTGGATGTCATCCTTGCTCAATGTGGTTGTGTTAGTGCTCATCTCTATCCATGCTGTTGCGGTTGTTATTCGAGTGTCGTTCTACGTTCCCGCAGTCGCCGGCACGTCGGGCATAGCCGCTGGTCGAGCCGCGGGAAAGAGCCATCCATCCATCGCGACATCGCAACTCCCTGGCAGTCCGTTTTTGCCGGCGAGGGGTGTTTGTCAGGGAAATGATCAAGCCATTTTGCGTGCATGTCAATGGGCGCTGCACTGCGGAAGTTTATGACAAATCCTTGATTCCCTGATGAACACGGCGCCGTGCGCACCAGGATGCAGCGGTCGTGGCGGAGGTCGCTGACAAGTTCAGGCCACTGGCGGCGACGCGATGCACCAACCTGGATCGCAGGTGCTTTACAAGGCTTTTCTGCGGTGCAAAAATCGTCGGTAATTTTTACACTCCGTGACATTTCCGGTCATGCGACTGGCAATCATCCGCTCAAGCGCTTGATTCGGCGTCCATGGCACAGTTCTTGCTGCTGCTGAGTGGAGGGAGTAAGCACCAGCCTGCATTTTTCCGGATCGCCGGGGCTCGTGATGGCGCAATGGTCGGCCGGCGACGGCCAGGAAGCGCACGACGGGCGGACGACAGCGCGCCTGCTGGCGTCCGGCGGAGCTGACGCACAGGGGTGGCCGCCTTAAGAGCGACCGCCCGTTTCGAAGGATCGAAGGCGCAACGCGGTGAGACGGCCCGACGGGCCGGCTCCAGGGGTCGACGAAAGAGGTCTGTGCCGGCCCGCCCGCGTCGCGATACAAAAAAGGGTTGAAAAAAAAACATGCCTAATCACCTGGTGTTCATCATCATGGACAGCTGTCGCTACGACAGCTACGTGCGCGCGGCCACCCCGAACATCGACCGGCTCGGAGCCGCCGAGCGCCGCTGGACCTACGCATCCTGGACCGCGCCGTCGCACCACGCCTTCCTGATGGGCATGACACCGCACCTGTCGCCCAAACACGTGTACGCCTCCGAGGTTTACAAGAAGGATTTCCTCACGTGGGTCGACCGCCTCGGCGTTCCGGACCTGTCGTTTGCGACTTTTTTGCCCCAGTTGTCGCTACCCAAGGTATTGCAGGACAACGGATACCGGTGCACGGCCCGGGTCTCGATGCCTGTGCTGAACGGATTCACGCTGCTCAACCAGCACTTCGACGACTACAAGTTGATGGAAAACCACAACGATTTCAGCGGCATGGTGGAAGAGATCACCTTCGAGGGCGATCAGCCCCGGTTCTATTTCCTGAATCTCGGCGAAACCCACTACCCGTACATGCTCGACGGAGACGATCTGCCCCACATCTCGGGTGTGCACGGTGTTTTCAAGGGCTTGTCGAAGGAGGAGGCCGCCAGTCCGGCCGTTGCAACGGCCGGGTCGTCGTTCTTTAACGCCGACGAAATGAACGCCTTGCACGCTCAGCAGGTGACGTGCGTCGAATACGTGGACAACCTGGTCGGCGAGCTGTACGCCAAGTGCCCGCCCAATACCTGGTTCATCGTCACCGCCGATCACGGCGAACTGTTCGGCGAAGACGGCTACTTCGGCCACGGACCGATCATGCACGAGAAAGTGTTCGAAGTGCCGTACATCGAGGGCCGGGTGCCCCCGCGCGGCTGACCGGGGATTTGAGTTTGGCAGCGTTTCGACAATTCGCCCTGACAGCAGCCGGATCGGACGATCCGGGCGTGGCGATTGCGGCCTGCCGAGCCGGCGCGATCGGCGTTTTCGACGCCAGCGCACACGCCGGGCCGGATGCCGTGCGCGACGCGCTCGAGCACCTCGCGCGGCATGCGCGTAACCCCTGGGGCCTGAGGCTCCCCGCCGACAGCGACGGGGCCTGGCACGAGGCAGTGACCGCGTGGGCCCGCGACGGTCTGACCTGGCTCATCGTCTCGCCCGCCACGGTCGAGGCCCATCGGGCCGACATGGATGCGTTCCGCGACGCCGGCGGGCGCATCGTGCTGGCGCTGGCCGCGTGGAATGCCGAGGCAGCGGCGGCCAGCGCGCATGTCGATGGCATCGCGCTGGGTTCCGACGCCGGTGAAGACACGCCGGGCAGCCAACCGGACCTGTTGTCGTTGCTCCCGACCGTATGTGCCGAGACACCGCTGCCGGTGTACGCAGCCGCCGACGGGTCGCTGCGAGCGCTCACGGCCTGTTTTGCCGCCGGCGCCCGCGGCGTGCTGTGGCAGAGTCAGCTTGCCGCCCTGGCCGAGGCCACCGGCACGCAGGCGCCGACCGACCAGGCTCGCGACTGGGGGCGGCGCTTCGGCAATGTGGCCGGTGCGCTGCGCGCGGCCCGGCAAACGCTGATCGACGGCGCCGCGGCGCTCGTGGACAGCGAATCCGCCGATGGCGACGGCCAGCCGATCGAGTTCCAGTGGGTCGACGACGTCGACGCCGCGAGCCTGTCCGAAAACGCGATTCCCGTCGTCGTCGACGACCGCAAGTCCGGGCGCAAGTCGACCCTCAAGCGCGCCGCGAAGGCGTGGGGCAAGCGCGAGTGGGCGGCGGTGGTCGAGGCCAGCGCGGCGTCGCCCGACCTGGCCGAGCGCGTCGCCGCCTGCCGCAAGGCCGGCGCCGCTCGCGTATTCCTGCGCGGCGCACGCCCGGATCAGGGCATTGGCCTGTTGTCCGCCGGCATCCCGGTGCATATCGAGGCAGCGTCGGCCGCCGTCTTCGATCTGAGCGTCCGCCAGGGCGCGACGCATTTCATGGTCGACGGGCGCGACAGCGGCGACACGACCCTGGCGAACTGGACCGCGCTGGTGGCCGCCGTGACGGAACGGATACGTGACGGCATCCGCGGCGACCAGCTGTGCGTAGTACTGGCAATGGCCGGCACCACGAAAAACCACCGCGCGCTCTGCGCTGCCCTCACCGGGCCGCTTAAGGCGCTGGGCGTGGAGGTCGGTCTGATCGCCGGGCCGGCGGATCGCATCGTGCCCGACAGCGACGCCATCGGCTGGATCGACGAGCGCCGCCAGGCGCTGGAGCCGACCACGCCGCCGGAGTCGGCGCAGCCTGTCGACATCGCCATTGTGGGCATGGGCGTGGCGCTGCCGGGCGCCACCGACACGCAGGCCTACTGGGACAATCTCGTCGATCGCGTCAACGCGATCCGGGAGATTCCCGCCGACCGCTGGGACTGGCGCCTGTATTTCGACGAAGACCGGCACGCCGAGGACAAGATCTACTCGCGCTGGGGCGGCTTCATCGACGATCTGCCCTTCGACCCGATGCTGTTCGGCATGCCGCCCAAGTCCATCCGTTCCGTGGACCCGATGCAGCTCATGACGCTGGAAGTGGTTCGCCAGACGCTGGCCGATGCGGGCTACGACAGGCGCGACTTCGATCGCGACAAGGTGTCCGTCATCCTCGGCGCCACCGGCGGCACCGGCGACGTCGGCGCCCAGTACGCGGTGCGATCGGAAACGACGCGCTTCAACGGCACGCTGCCGGAGGACGTCGCGGCACGGCTGCCGGAGTGGACCGAAGACAGCTTCGCCGGAATCCTGCTCAACGTAACCGCCGGGCGGGCGGCCAATCGCTTCGACTTCGGCGGTGTCAATTTCACCGTCGATTCCGCCTGCGCCTCGTCGCTGACGGCCATCTGCCAGGCGGTCAACGAGCTCGAGGCGGGACGCAGCGACATGGCCATCGCGGGCGGTGTCGATACGGTGCAGGGTCCGTTCGGTTACATGTGCTTCAGCAAGACCCAGGCCCTGTCGCCCCGCGGCCAGTGCAGCACCTTCGACCAGAGCGCCGACGGCATCGTCATTTCCGAAGGAATCGCGCTCGTCGCGCTCAAGCGGCTGGCCGATGCCGAACGCGACGGCGACCGCATCTACGCCGTGATCAAGGGTGTGGGCGGTTCGAGCGACGGCCGGGCGCGCAGCATGACGGCACCGCACCCCGATGGCCAGGTGCGGGCGCTGGACCGGGCTTACCAGCGTGCCGGGTATTCGCCGGCGACGGTCGGTCTTTTCGAAGCGCACGGTACCGGCACGGTGGCCGGTGACACCGCCGAGCTGGAGACGGTCAGCCGCGTGCTGAGCGACGCCGGCGCCGAAGGCGGCGAGACCGTCATCGGTTCGGTGAAAACGCTGATCGGTCACACGAAGGGCACCGCCGGCGTGGCCGGCCTGGTGAAGACGGCGCTGGCGCTGTACCACGGCGTGCAACCGCCGCACGCCAATGTGACGAAACCCAATGCGCGTATCGCCGATCCGTCCAGCCCGCTGACGCTGTTGTCGCGCGCTCGGCCGTGGATCGCCGACCCGACACACCCGCGGCGGGGCAGTGTCAGTGCCTTCGGCTTCGGCGGCACCAACTTCCACGTCGCGATGGAAGAGTACACGGGTGATTTCCTGCCCGACCTCAAACCGTCCGCCAGGCCCGGGTGGTTCGCCGAGCTGTTGCACTGGCGCGCGGACAACGCGGCCGCGCTGGCCGCCGCCATACGCGAGACGGCGAGCTGGCTGGACCGTGGACCGGCGCCGGCGCTCAAAGACCTGGCCTGGTCGCTGGCCGAGCGGGTGCCGGACACCGGCCTGACCGCGGCGCTGGTTGTCGACGATGCGTCGGGCCTGCCGGAACGCCTGCGGCAGCTTGCCGCGTACGTCGAGGACCCGGCACAGGCAATGCCGCAAGACGGTTACTTCGAGGCGGAGCCCCTGGGCGGCGACCGGGTCGCCGTGGTCTTTGCCGGCCAGAGTGCCCAGTATCCCGACATGCTGCGGCAGGTCGCCCTGGCCTTCCGGGAGATCCCCGAGGCACTGGCGTCGGCCGATGCCAGTCTCGACGAACCCATCGGTCGCCGTGTCTATCCGTCGGCACGCTACGACGACGAGGCCGAGCAGGCCGCGAAACGCGACCTCGATCGTCCGACGACGGCGCTGCCGGCCCTGGCCGCCGTGCAGTCGGGCATGTGGCGCCTGTTCCGCCGCCTCGGCGTCCGCCCGATGATGGCGGTGGGGCACAGCTTCGGCGAGTACACGGCGATGCACGCGGCCGGCGTGCTCGGCCTGGACGACCTGGTAACGCTGTCGCACGCCCGCGCCGTCGCGCAAACCGCGGCGCAGGGCGACTATGCGCTGGCCCGCGTGGCCGCGACGTGCGCTACTGTCGAGCAGTCCATCGAGGCGCTGGACGATGTCTGGCTGGTCAGCCACACGGCGCCGGGTCACTGCGCGATCGCCGGCGCCCGCGAGGCGGTCAGGGCCGTGGCCACGAAGCTCGATCCCGATGGCCTTTTCGTGGCGATTCCGGTGGCGATCCACACGCCGCTGGCCGCAGACGCGGCGGCCGACGTCTCGGCGGCGCTGGCGAACATCGAGCTCGGGGCGCCGGATTTCCCGGTGTACTGCAACGCGACCTGCGAGCCGTATCCCGCCGACACCAGGGACCTGGGTGAGGCCTTCGGTCAGCAGCTGGTGCGCCCGGTCAATTTCGTGGAACAGATCCTGGCCATGCACGACGCCGGAGCCCGCATCTTCCTGGGGCTGGGTCCGCGCAACGGCCAGGGCAGCCCCATCGTGGACATCCTCGCCGACCGCCCGCACATGGCGGTGCACGTCGACGACGGCGAAGGCGGGCTGCGCGGCCTGTTGTGCTGCGCGGGCGAGCTGCTGTCCCACGGCGTAGCGCTGGATATCAAGGCACTGTATGCCGGTCGCGGTTGCCGACCGCTGGACCTGGACGGCGCGGGTCCCGACGGCGGCGGTTACCCGCGCCACGTGTGGCTGCTCAACGGCAGCGCCGCGCGACCGGCGTCGGAGGCACCGCCGGTGCCTCTCAGCATCGAGGATGTGACGCCGAGCCCGGAAACCACGGCGGCACACGACGATAGTAGGGCAGTCGCGCACATCGACGCGACACAATCGAAGGAAACGAAGTCAAGAACGCGAATTCCCGCGGACACGGGAAACGGATCGCATTGGGAGAGCAAAACCATGTCAACCACAGCCAAACAGACGCTGGCCGAGTTGCCGGCGACAACCGCGGAGGAGACCGTCGAACTGATGGGCGGTGACGAACGGGACGCCGTTCTGCATGCCTACCAGGACACGATGCGCCAGTTCCTGGCCACCCAGGAGAGCATCATGATGGCGTACCTGACCGGCGAGGCTCGACCGCAGATCACCTCGGCACGACCGGCACCGCGCCGCATTGCACCCGCGCCGGTACGGCGTCCCGTCGTGGCCGCAGCGCCCGCGCCGCAGGCCGTGGCCGCTCCGCCGCCGGTTGCACGCCCGCAGCCGACCATCGCGCCGCCG
>JAAUYH010069253.1_pt1 | contig 21982 bp, 12 predicted proteins | sample 7278061 | NCBI WGS metagenome assembly JAAUYH01 (sample SAMN14350203, study PRJNA611818) | marine sediment metagenome | isolation source: surface marine sediment (0.6m) | place: French Polynesia: Moorea | collected 2018-08 | reverse complement strand
GTGCCGTTATCAGCGCGAACGCGGGCGTCGCCGCTTGCTGCTGCCCGCGCTCGCCCGCACCGCCATCGCCGCCATCAGGGCGTCGGCCGCCCGAGGCGATGTGCGCGCGGCCTCTTCAAAGGGACCAAGGGTGTCGTGCACCCCGCCACTGTCGCGCATGGGGCCGCAGCGTTCCCAAGCCAAATGCCCGGCCACTTGTGCCGCCAACTCACCAATCACAACGGCAAATTGTGCCGATGCCACACAGGACAGGCGCGCCAGCTCAGCAATGGTCCGTCCCGCCAGTCGACCGCCACTGGCGAGCCAATCTGCCAGGGCGTCCCAGGCCGGGCGTTCGACAATGGCGGCGTCGCCGGGGGCCGCTGGCAGACCGGCCGCCCGCGGGGCAATGGTGCCTTGATCCGGCGGAGTAATCAAATCGATACGCCGATGCGGATGCGAGAGCACCAGGTGGCGGACAAAGCGCTGATTGCAGGTGGCATCCTGGGTCTGAAATTGACAGCCGTGCAGGTTCACGCGCTGCCAGCGTCCGTCGGGGTAGGTTAGATAGAGCACGTCGCGCGCCAACTCGACCTGTGTTCTCGGTGCCGGATGACGAGTCTTGCTGGAGTACAGAGCGGTGCACCTTGCCATTCATCGATAAGCGTACCATAGAATCAGATTCGGTGCTGTTTTTTTGCCGCGCGGTGCCCTATCCCTCGGCCCCGCAACACCCTCGTTCATCGGCCCGCCATCATTCGCCATCACTCAATAAACGGCACCGACTTGACCTTATTGGCAAAACCCAACGCCCAAGAACTGGCGACGTCAGTATGGGGAAACGTCTGTGATTGTTCTTCGATCAGGCGATAAAAGTCCATGCCAAAGCCCTTGCGCGGCCATTCGTCCAGCACGGCATCGACCGTGCTCTTGGCCAGACGTTCGATGCGCAAACCAGCCACGTCCACGCATACGCCGAGATGAAGCAACGCCACTTCGTCGGTCATGTGCTCGGCAATGCCGCACGCCGTGTGAAAGGCCACGGCTTCGTGGACTAGGGCCGCCCGAGATGGGCTCATGCCCTCTGCCAGACAAAACTCGTAGGCGACGCGGGCACCGGTGAGCTCAAAGCGGTCGTCGTCGGGGGCAATCTTGGTAAAGCCGAGATCATGCAGCATGCAGGCGACGTAGAGGAGTTCGCGGTCAAAGCGCCGCCGATGATGCTCGGCAAAGGCCGTGGCAAAGGCGTAGGTACGGTGACAGTGATTGAAAAAGGCTTCGGAATAGAGGGGTTTGACGTATTGATGGGCCTCTTTGGCAAGCGCGGAGTCGGGGGCGGCATAGCTGGCCATGTCGATATGCTGGGGACGGCCGAAGCCCAGCGCCTGCGACAGCTTGTGCCCCCTGGCCTCTAATTCGTACTTCAGAAAGTAGAAGATAAGTTTTAACCGGGGCGAACGGGGTAATTGGCAGGTAATCGTCATCGTCTCACGTTATTGAAACATCGGTAATGCATTGCGGAAGGCCGCCATGGGAGCATCCACGGCAGCGCCGGACTCGAGATTTACCCCATCTCGACGGCCGCGGCGGCGGGTGTGAAATCGCTGCCGATACTCGGCTGGGGCAATACCGAGCTGTTGGATAAACGTGCGCCGCATGGTCTCTGCGCTACCAAACCCACACGCCATCGCGATTTGCAGCACTCCCTGATTGCTCTCTTCCAAGCGCAGGCGCGCGGTCTCGACCCGTACTTCCTGGACAAATTTGCCCGGCGTCACGCCGACTTGTTCGCGAAACAGGCGGGCAAAGTGGCGAGCGCTGAGTCCGGCACGCCGGGCGAGCGCGGCGTTGGAGAGGTCGCTGCCGGGATTGTCGCGGATATAGCGCTGGACTTGGGCAATGGTATTGCTGTCGGCAAAGGGCCGCTGCAGGTGGGCACTGTATTGCGATTGCCCGCCGGAGCGGCGCAGATAGAGCACCAGGTGGCGCGCGACTTCGAGGGCGATGTTGGGGCCGAGGTCTTCTTCGACCAAGCGCAGGGCCAAGTCGATGCCGGCCGTGAGCCCGGCCGAGGTATATACGCCGCCGTCGCAAATGTAGATGGGGTCGATATCGAGAGTGACTTCGGGATAGCGCTGACGAAAGATCGGTGCCGCCCCCCAATGGGTGGTCGCGCGCCGGCCGTTGAGAAAACCGGCTTCGGCCAATAGGAAACTACCGGTGCAGGCCGAAGCCAGCCGGCGCACACGCGGGGCCAAGGACTGCAGCCAGGCCACAAGTTCGCGATCCTCGACGACTTCGACGAACCGATCGCAGCCAGACACAAATAGCGTATCGATGGCGGCCCCCTCGCTATCGCCGGCCTCGCCCGCGGCGAGCACCCGCTGCGGCAACACCGAGACTCCGGCGGTGCATGAAATCGGCCCTGGTTCCCGGGCGACGAGTTCGATCTCGTAGCCGCGTCGATCGGCCTCCCGCGCCAAATTGTTCGCAAGGCGAAAGACCTCCATGGGGCCAAACGCTTCAATGGCCTGGAATCCGGGATAGATGACAATGGCAATGTGGCGAGGAGCAGATGCTAGCGTCATGTAGGGAGCATGTAGGGGATTTCTGCCGACGCCAATGACAAAGCCCCCACAGAATCAGCCAGGGCGCGGGCCCGTAACTTTGGCGGACCCCCTCGCCCACTCGCCCAGGCAGCTCACGGGACTTGATCGCAGGGCCAGATCCTCGGACGCCATCTGTCCAGACAATCGATGTCCAGACAATAGACTCCGCGGTGTCCGGACGCTGGGCGTATCAGGCGTCGGAGCGACTCTCTATCTCTCGACCCACACCGGTGGATTCCTCGTCGCGCGCGCTCTTTTTCTTGCCCCTCACCGCACCTTGTTTGCGCGCAGCCTTCTTCTTGCTCTCACTCTCTTCCTTGGCCTGCTGATGCTTGCGCATCGCGTTTCTTCGCATGATGGCGCGCAGGCGCATTTGCCGATCGAGCTTGGGCCGAATCTCTTCGTATTCGGTCGGCTGGGTCTCGGGATTTGCGGACATCGCCCGCACGTCTTCGGCCAGGAGCAGAGAACGGATCTTGGTCGTCGACGGCAGGGCCCGCAACTTGGCCACCAGCGCGGGGTTGCGCAGCGTGCGCGCGAGGCGACCCAGAATGGGCAGATGCAACTTGTCGTACTTGAGTCCGAGCAAGAAAAATAAGAACGTCGGCTTGCCGTCAGGGGCACCGAAGTCAACGCCGTTATACGAGCGGCCAAAGATGATGAAAGGGCGCACCAATTGTTGCGCTTCACGCGCCCGTGTATGCAAGAATGCCACTCCGCCTTCCATCGCAGTGGACGCGAGCAATTCGCGCTCCAGCACGGCACCGACAAACCAGGATCTGTCGATGAGCCACTTATTGCTGTAGGCGCGGGCGGCCAACTCCTCAATGATCACGCGGTGCTCGCGGGCACCCAAATCACCGATAATCCCCTCTTCGGGCATGAGCTCTTCGAGCGGAACACACATGCCATCGGGAATCTCTCCGAGGTCTTGTCCGCCATCACCGGCCGGATGTGATTGTGCGAGCCATTGATCTACAAGGTCGCGTTGAAATTGCCACTTGCGTTCGACCATGCGCGCTGGCAGCTGATTGTCGCGTGCCAATTTGATGACGGTCTTCTCGGTGAGGTGCAAATAACTCGCGCACTCTGCCAACGTCATCATCGCTACATGGTCGGCTATATGGTCGGCTTTGGACTGTTCTTTCATGGGCTCGATACGTGAGAGGTCTGGTGGAGGGGTGGAAAACTCAGTGCAATGTATAATGCGGATCCCATCTCTACAAGTTCGTAACCGATATTGCAGTCCGGTGACCACTGCGAATTGCTCGCATGACGCGTCGGCGAGTTCGATTCAGCAGCAGGCGAATGGGCTTTGGAATCGACACCATGCCGGGGGGCCAGCCCCGTCCGGGCGCCGTCGGACGGGACTTTGCATAACGATGCTCCTTTTGTCGATCGCTCTTGGCTCTTGCCGCCCCGATACCTCGGCCAACATGATTGACGAACATTTTCTCGATTTGCGTCTGGCCTATCCATCCATGCTGACCGTGCAGAGCCGTCGGGTCTCGCCGACCGCGCACGCGCTGCACGTGGACCTAGTATCGACGATGCAGGCCAATACCGGCGTGGACGTGCGCATTGCAGCCCGCACGCCCATGGCCCACGCAGCCCAGGTGTTGGCGCGACAGCTGCGTTATCCGGACGCACGCGTGCTGCGAGAACCGCGCAGCCAGCGCATCGGTGGGCGTCTGTGGCTGCGCACCGATTTTGTCTTCACCCCCCTAATAGCGTCAACGTCAATGACGTCGATGATGTCGAGCTGGGAATTTGCCCCGCGCGATCATCCAGCCCCCGACAGCAAAACCCGCGCCCATGCCGTCGAATACACCACGATCGGCCGCCATCGCATGTATCAGGTGACGATCTACGCCGCTCAAGCCCAACGGGCGCATGATCTAGCCGATGTAGTTGGTCCCACGCTGACCTTGCCGACACAGACAAGGGGACCCGGATCGATGGCGGCGGAGGCCCCGCACCTTGTCAAGCCCAAAAGCTGGCCGCACGCCAACGCAGCGAGCGCCGTGCTCGTCGTCGCCGCAGACCGCGCACAGGTCACCGCGGGCACGCGGGCTCCCGCGGACACGCGGGCTACCGCGGGCACGCGGGCTCCAATAGTGTTACGCGGCCACGGCTCGGGCATATTTCTCGATCCCGTCCTCGATCCCCTCCTTGAGCCCGGCCCGCAACACTCCACAGTGCTAACGGCATTTCATCCGCTCTACGATGCCGATCGTGCGCGCACCTTTGACTACGCGTTTATCGCCACACAGCAGCGCGACCCAGACCATTTGCGTTTTCAATGCGTCGCGGATCTGCGCTTGGATGGGGCCCATGGTCGCGCACATCATTTCGATAGTACGTTCGACTTCGCACTGCTCAAGTGCACACATGCAATCAACGGCAGCCCGTGGCCATCACCATTTGGCTGCCCGGCTCCATCCACGACAAGGGATGAGGTAGCTGACCAAGCGATTGGCCAAGCGATTGACCAAAAGATTAGCCAGACGGCTGGTCAGGCGACCAAGCAACCGATTGTCGGCGCCGAGGTGCACCTATCGGGCTATCCCGCTGCAGCCGGTGGTGCCCTCGTGCTTCGTTCGGGTCGGCGCATCCGATCTGCCGCCGATGAGCCCCCGTCATCAACGCCGGAGAGCGCGCCCTCTTGGACCACCGATGCCCTGGTCGAGCCCGGTATGTCCGGCGGTCCTGTCTTCGATGCGGACGGTAGGCTGATCGGCATGATCTCGGGGCAAAAGCCGCGCTGGCTCGTGGAACGTGCCCTCCCCTCGAGCGCGACTGAAGCATCAGCATTTCCGCACACCCAGCCACCATCTCCCGACGAGATCCAAGTCCAAGCGCTTCCCCCGCGCGGCGTGATCCGTCCCATTGGTCACGCGGTATCGCTCTGGCGTGAGATGTCAAACATGTCTGTCCACTGCCGCTAGCTTTATATGCGATATACACATACATATTGCGAAGTAGCGACGACTTCCGACCGTGCTCTGCAAATATTCTAGGGCAATTTTGCAGTATTGTTTTCTACTGCAGACATCCACAGTATTGCAAATAAAATCAATCAGTTAACACAGGAGATCATCAGCAAATCCAAGCGAGAGATCGCCATTTCCATACTTTTTGCCCAGAAACCTGTTGCACTCAAACGGAAAGTTTCTATTATCAGTGAAGCCGCACGCGAGAGCGAAGCGGTGGACCGCAGCAGGCATCATGCCCCCCGACGGCCGCTGCGGTCCTTTTTTTTGTCTCGAGTATGACAGCAATATCTCCGCTAGAGCGGCGGTCGCCTTGAACGACTTCCTCCCTCGGTAGAGCCATACCGACCACCGCGGAGGAAAAGAGATCGTACGGCGGGCCATCATCAAGGGTAAATCGCTGTAAAGTTTCGTGTTTCGGGCTGCCTTCTTGCCCTTTGATCGGGTGTCGTGTTAACGGTCTCAACGACATGTCTCTCGATCCAGCGCGGATTGATGCGGATGCCGATAGGGTGGTTCGCCGACTCGCGCGCAGCGGCCATAAAGCGTACCTAGTTGGCGGTTGTGTTCGCGATCTCCTATTGCATCGCAATCCCAAAGACTTCGATGTCGCCACGAGCGCGACCCCAAGCGAAATTCGCGATCTGTTCCGCAACTGTCGCATCATCGGACGCCGGTTCCGCTTGGCCCACATTTTCTTCGGTACCAAGATCATCGAGACCTCGACCTTTCGCGCCAACCCCAGTCGCGATGGCAACGGCGAAGGCGATCTCCTCATCCGCCAAGACAATGTGTTCGGAACCGCACTCGAAGATGCCCAGCGGCGAGACTTCACCATCAACGGCTTGTTCTACGATGTCGAAGAAAGCCAGGTCATCGACTACGTGGGCGGCGAAAAAGATCTCAAAGCCGGCCTGGTTCGCACCATTGGCGTGCCATCGATCCGATTTCAAGAGGACCCGGTGCGCATGCTCAGGGCCATCAAGTTCGCCGCGCGTTTGGGCTTTGAAATCGAGGCGGAGACCTATCAAGCCCTGCTCCACCACCGCAACGAAATCCGCAAGTGCTCGCCGGTACGCGTGGCCGAAGAGGTCTATCGACTCATGCGCGGCGGCGCGGCTCGTCGCTCAACGGAGCTGCTTCAGGCCACCGGAATGGGCAAAATCCTGTCACCTCGTCTAGCCGCCATGTTCGCCCTCGACAGTGCCCAGCCCACTGAGAACGATGATAACAGCGGTGACAGCCGTGACAACAGTGGCAGCGGTGACAGCGGCGACCCGCACGCAGACCCGGACAAAACCCAAGAGCCGAGCACGGCCCGACGCGCCACCCCGTACGACACCGAGGAGATCGCGTGGTGGGCAACATGGAACGAGCCCCCGAAGCTGGAGCTCAGCTTCCTGCCCAATCGAGCGGAGATGGCCCAGCGGCATCGGACCGCGTGGCGCATGCTCGATCTGCTCGATGCCTGCGTGGCGCAAGATCACCCGCCGAGCAACGCCGTCATCATCGCCTCGCTGGTCATGCCCTTTATCGCCGACGAACTATTGCAGCCCGGCATCGGGGCCAGCGATCTGAGCGCTATGATTCACGAGGCCATGCAGCCCTTGAGCGATCAACTCCACGTCGCCCGCCGAGACTCCGAGCGCGCGCGCCATATCCTGCTCGCTCAACGCACGCTCCGGCCGGGCAAACAGCGCCGCAGCCGAGCGGCCACCGCGCTGGTCCACCGCGACTATTTTGAAGAGGCACTCCTGTGCTACGAGCTTCTAGCTCGCGCGATCGGGGGCCCCCTCGACGGCATTGATTATTGGCGACAAATTCTCGATAGCAACAACAACACCCACGGCAGACGCCGCCGCAGGCGCCGTGGCGGTCGCCGCCGTCGCCGCAGTCTCGACCTGGATCTAGACGACTTAGATGACCCGGGCGATAGCGATTTCATCCCCTCTGCCAATGCCTGATACCACTGCCCCTGTCTCGGACGAGCCCACAGCCGCCGATCTCCACGAAGAGCCGCACCTCGACCCAACAGAAGAAGATGCCGGCCAAATGGCGCGCGAGTTCGCGGACGACCTCGACGACGACCTCGACGACGACCTTGCCCTGGGTGCTTGTGAGCACTACGTCGATGCCGATCTCTACGATTACGAGTACCGGCGCCGCCGGGACGATGTCCATTTCTATCGCGCCATCGCCACCGAGCTGATGGGCGAATGGGCCCGAAACCACGGCGCCGACAAAAACGGCATCGATAACGCGGCCCCCCATTTGACCATTCGCGCGCCCAAGCGATCCACGAAACGATTTGGCACCGTTTTAGAGCTGGCGTGCGGCAGTGGACGCATCACCTCGGCCCTACTCCGCGCCGGTCATGGCGTCGTTGGCGTTGATATCTCGCAGCCCATGCTACAAAAGGCAGGGCAGCGCTTTACCCGCCTGGGACGGGCGGCCCGGGCGCGCGCGGCGCTGGTCTGTGCCGATATGCGCTACTTTGCCATGGAGGCCCGCTTTCCCGTCATCTTCATGGCCTTCAACGCCTTTGAACATCTGTATACCCGCACGGATGTCGCAGCTTGTCTCAACACCGTGCGCCGCCATTTGGCCCCGGGCGGCACCTTCGTCTTCGACGTACAAAACCCCGACATGCACTGGCTGATGCGCGATCCACGCAAACGCTGGTCGCGCACGCGCTTTACCCATCCGCGCACCGGCCAGCGCATGATTTACAGCACCAATCACGATTACGATGCCGTGAGCCAAATCGTCTTGATTCGGCTGTACTACGAGACGGAGGCCGATACCGATACCGACACCGGGTCTGCGTCCAGCGCCGACGAGCAAGCCAGCGTCACCCAAGTGGTCACCCTCTCGCAGCGCAAGTTTTTCCCCGCGGAGCTTGAGGCCCTGCTCCATGCCAACGGCTTCACCATCTCGGCCCGCTACGGCGATTTTCAGCGCGGCCCGCTGGACAACGACAGCGAAAGTCAGATCGTCGTCTGCCGCCCCCGTTAGGGCTCGCTCATTCGTTTCGCTGGTCCGAGCCCGGCTTACGTATATATCCACTTATATATCCGCATCGGTAACTGCGCCCTGACTGGCAGAGCTGACCAATCGCGCATATTTGGCCAACACCCCGCGGCGATATTTGGCCGGCGGCGGCTGCCAGGCGGCGCGGCGACGCTCGAGTTCGTCATCGTCTACATGCAGCTGCAACGTGCGGCCGTCCGCGTCCAAGGTAATGCGGTCGCCATCCCGTACCAGAGCAATCGGCCCACCCGCGGCGGCCTCGGGAACTACATGTCCTACTACCATGCCATGGGTCCCACCCGAGAAACGCCCGTCGGTAATGAGGGCCACCGCATCACCGAGGCCGGCGCCGATAATGGCCGAGGTCGGTGCCAACATCTCGCGCATACCCGGACCACCGCGCGGGCCCTCACCGCGAACCACAATGACATCACCGGCCTGGATCTCACCGGCCAAAATCGCGGTCAAACAATCCTCTTCGCTGTCGAATACCCGGGCGGGCCCCGTCATCACCCGCTGTTTGACCCCCGAGAGCTTGGCCACCGCCCCCTCTGGGGCCAAGTTGCCGCGCATCACCGCCAGATGCCCCTGCGGGTAGACCGGTCGGTCCCAGGGGAGAATCACACCTTGACCAGCTGGCGGTTCCTCGGGCACCTCGGCAAGAACCTCCGCCAGGGTTTGCCCGGTCACCGTGAGGCAAGAACCATCGAGCTTGCCGTGGGCCAGGAGCATTTTCATCACCTGCGGCACCCCGCCCGCACGATGAAAATCCACGGTCACATAGCGGCCCGACGGCTTGAGATCGCATAGAACCGGTACGTCGGCGGCCGCGGCAAAATCGTCCAGCGACAGCGCCACATCGGCGGCATGCGCGATCGCGAGCAAGTGCAAGACCGCGTTGGTGGAGCCGCCCACGGCCATGGTCACGGCAATGGCATTGCGCAGGGCCGCACGGGTCAGGATCTGTCTCGGCCTGCGATCCTCGGCAATACACTCGGCCAACACCTGGGCCGAGCGCGCCGCACTATCGGCCTTTTCCTCGTCCACGGCCGCCATGGTCGAGGAATAGGGCAAACTCATCCCCATGGCCTCAAACGCGCTCGACATCGTGTTTGCCGTATACATACCGCCGCAGGCGCCAATGCCGGGACAGGCCGCGCGCTCGATGGCGGTCAGCTCGTCGGCGTCGATATTGCCGGCTGCGTGTTGACCCACCGCCTCAAACGCGCTGATGATTGTGAGGTCGCGGCCATTGCGGTGGCCGGGCTTAATCGTGCCACCGTAGACAAAGACCGCGGGAATGTTCAGCCGTGCGATCGCCATCATGGCCCCGGGCATGTTCTTGTCGCACCCGCCAAAGGCCAACAGCCCGTCCATCTGCTGGCCGTTGCATACGGTTTCAATCGAATCGGCAATGACCTCGCGCGACACCAGCGAGTACTTCATGCCCTCGGTGCCCATCGAAATGCCGTCCGAGATGGTGATGGTGCCAAAGACCCGCGGCATGACCCCGGCGTCGGCCAGAGCGTGCTGGGCCCTCGTCACCAGGGCCCCGATTCCGGCGTTGCACGGGGTCAAATCGCTATGAGCGTTGGCAACGGCGACCATGGGTTTGTCGAAATCTCGGTCTTCAAAGCCGACGGCGCGCAACATCGCTCGCGCTGGTGCTCGCTTGGCGCCCTCGGTGATAGCTCGACTGCGAAAAGGCTTGGCCATGTTGTTCTTTTCTCCTTTGGCACGCGGTCGTGTAATCCTATTTGATGGAAAAAACCCGGGCCTGTGAGCCGCAGGAAAGACCACCACTCATGTTGAGTAAAAAAGATCAGTTGACACAACGCGTTATATCAGTAACGTTTCAAAGTTGTAACCGTCAATGACGACGAAGCTGCGGATTTCACGGTCCCCCTTACAAGCCAGGTTCAAGAGGACAGGTCTAGGAACACAGCGATGAAACGCACGGGAGCACAGATTATTTGGGAGGTTTTGGTGCGCGAGGGAGTCGATACCGTTTTCGGCTATCCCGGAGGCGCGCTGCTTCCCGCTTACGATGCCATGCTCGATTTCAGCATTCACCACGTGTTGGTGCGCCACGAGCAAGGCGCGGCCCACATGGCCGACGGCTACGCCCGGGCATCGGGAAACGTCGGCGTGGCCATTGCCACCTCGGGCCCTGGGGCCACCAACCTGGTGACCGGCATTGCCACCGCCATGCTCGACTCCATCCCCATCGTATGCATTACCGGCCAAGTGGGTTCTCCCGTGCTCGGTCGCGACGCATTCCAAGAAGTGGATGTCACCGGCATCACCCAGCCGATTACCAAGCACAACTATTTGGTCACCCGGGCCCAGGACATCGCGCAGACCCTGCGCGAGGCCTTTTATATCGCCCGCTCGGGTCGTCCCGGACCGGTTCTCGTGGACATCACCAAAGATGCCCAGCAGGCCGAGGCCGAATTTATCTGGGAGGAAGAGCCCGTGCGCCTGCCCGGGTATCGCCCCGACTTGGCCGCGCCCCCCAGTGAGTACCAGCGCGCCATCGACCTCATCGACCACGCCGAGCGCCCCGTCATCCTCGCCGGCCAGGGCGTGCTCCAGTCCGGCGCTATGGCCGAGCTCAACGCCTTTATCGAAAAGACCGATATTCCCGTGGCCATGACGCTCCTCGGCCTGGGCGGATTCCCGGCCCAGCATCCGCGCAACCTGGGCATGATGGGCATGCACGGCGAGGCCTGGGTCAACACCGCCATCCAGGAAGCGGATTTGCTGCTGGCCTTTGGTATGCGCTTTGACGACCGCGTCACCGGCAACTTGGCCACCTATGCCCCACGGGCGCGCAAGATCCACATAGACATCGATCCATCGGAAATCGGCAAAAATGTCAGCGTCGATGTGGGCCTAGTCGGCGATCTCAAGGAAGTGCTGGCGTCCGTGATCCCGACGCTCAAACGCCGCACCCATCATCAGTGGATAGACCGCATCGACGAGCTCAAGGGCGATGCCGCGGTACGCGATATTCAGCAATTGCCCGACGATGGCCATCTGTACGCGGCCCACGTCATTAGTGACCTATGGCGCCTCACCGACGGCGAAGCCATCGTGGTCACCGATGTCGGCCAGCACCAGATGTGGGAAGCCCAGTACTATAAACACAATCGCCCGCGCACCCTGATTACCTCGGGGGGTCTAGGCACCATGGGCTTTGCCCTGCCGGCCGCCATCGGCGCCCGCTTCGCCAAACGCGACGCCGACATTTGGGTGGTGGCCGGAGACGGCGGGGTGCAGATGACGGCGGCCGAATTGACCACGTGCAAGCAGGAAAACATCAAAGTCAACGTCGCCATCATCAACAACGGCTACCTGGGCATGGTGCGACAGTGGCAGGAATTTTTCTACGAGCGCCGCTACGCCTCGACCCCCCTCGTCAGCCCCGACTTTGTCAAGCTGGCCGAGGCCCACGGCCTGGTCGGCCTGCGCGTCGATAGCCGAGGCCAAGTCGAAGAAGCCGTCAAGCGCGCTCGCAGCGAGCCCGGCTCCGTCGTCATTGATTTTTGCGTCGAGCAAGAAGATACCGTCTATCCCATGGTGCCCAGCGGTGCCGATCTGCACAATATGATTCGCCGGCCGACCGAGAACCCCATTTACGAGACCGCCAAGGATGATTGAGCCAACGCCCATGACTACGTCGCCCACGCCCCCGCGCCAGCCCCAGGCCCCCGCAGAGGCCAAGTCCGATCCCCAAGCAGAGGCAACCCCACAGGCAAAATCAGACGCAAACTCGGAGACCACGTCCGCCATGACCGCCATGCCCACCGCGCCCGAGCGGGCAAAGAGTCGCCGCCGCGCCGACTCCGAACCGCCGCGCAAACTACATACCTTTGTGGCCCTCGTCGAAAACGTCCCCGGGGTACTCAACCTAGTGACCTCGCTGTTTCGCCGCCGCGCTTACAACATCGACTCGCTCACCGTGGGACGCACCGAGAATCCCACCATCTCGCGCATCACCATCGTGCTGGACGCCGACAACCAGACCGCGCGCCTCCTCGAGGCCAACTTATATAAACTCGTCAACGTGCTGCGGGTCGAAGACGTCACCGACGAGGCCACCGTGCGCCGCGATTTGGCCCTCATCAAAGTGCGCGCCGACCGCGACACCCGATCGCAGATATTGGAGATCTGCGACGTCTTTCGCGCCCGCGTCGTCGACATGTCCCCCAAGGCCATGGTGGTAGAAATCACCAGCACCGAGGACAAATTGCAAAACCTCATCGAGGTGCTCACGCCCTTTGGCATCATCGAGATGGTGCGCACCGGCAGCGTGGCCATGCTGCGCGGCGACGACCCCATCACCGTCCATCCAAACTTCATCTCGGCGCGCGTCCCCAATGGCAACGCGTTTTAGCGCCGTTTCGAGGAACTATCATGGCAACAATCTATTACGATAAAGACGCTGAAATCAGTCTGATCCGCCAGCGCAAGGTGGCCATCATCGGCTTTGGCTCCCAGGGCCACGCCCACGCCCTCAACCTCCGCGACAGCGAAGTGCCGGTACGGGTGGGCCTTCATGAAGGCAGCAAGAGCCGGGCCAAAGCCGAAGCCCAGGGTCTGCAAGTGGCGACCGTGGCCGACGCCGCCAAGTGGGCCGACGTGGTCATGATCTTGGCTCCGGACACCAAGCAGCCCAAGATCTACGCCGACAGCATTGCGCCCCATCTGCAAAAGGGCGACACGCTGATGTTCAGCCATGGCTTCAACATCCGCTACGGCACGATTCAAGTCCCCGAGGGCGTAGACGTCAGCATGGTGGCGCCGAAATCGCCCGGCCATCGAGTGCGCGAAACCTATACCGAAGGCGGCGGCACCCCGGTCCTCATCGCCGTGCACCAAGACCCCAGCGGCAACGCCAAAGCGCAAGCCCTGGCCTACGCGTGCGCCATTGGCGGCACCCGTGCCGGCGCGCTCGAGACCACCTTTGCCGAAGAAACCGAGACCGATCTCTTCGGCGAACAAGCCGTGCTGTGCGGCGGCGTGAGCGAGCTGGTCAAAGCCGGTTTTACGACCCTCGTCGATGCCGGCTATCAGCCCGAGATCGCCTACTTTGAGTGCCTACACGAACTCAAATTGATCGTCGATCTCATGTATCGCGGCGGCCTCAACTACATGCGCTATTCCATCAGCGACACCGCCGAGCACGGCGATTACGCCAGCGGACCGCGCGTGATTGGCGACGGCGTGCGCGAGGAGATGAAAAAGGTGCTGGCCGAGATTCAGGACGGCACCTATGCGCGCAAGTGGATCGACGAAAACGAGCAAGGACGACCGTGGTTTAACGCCAAACGCCAGTCCGAGCGCGAGCAGCTGCTCGAGCAGGTGGGCGCCAAGCTGCGGGAGATGATGCCGTTCCTCGACCCAGTGACCACGCGCCCCGGCGACTGAACGATCTCGCTTCAGTGGCGCCAATGCGCGCCGACACACCGCGGAAATGCCGGTCTATGATATCAATCATGGGTGACCCGCGACACCCATGATGCCCACGCTGGCAGCCCGCTCGCCAGCGAACTCGTCGAAGAACTCGTGCGCCGCCTGCGCGCCACGGCGGAAGATGTTGTGCCATGGTTCTTGCAGACCATGCCGCGCCGGTATCTCCAAGATACTGACGACGCCACCCGCCTCGGACATCTCAGCGCCATTTTGGCCGCACGCACCTCTAGCGCACCTATGCGCCTGGTGCTGAAAAGTGCCGATGAGTCTGAGTGGACCATGATTCACGACCGCGACTACCCCGGGCTGTTGGCCGAGCTCCTAGCCCAGCTCCCCGACAACCGATCGCTGCGCTCGGCCAAGGTCCACACCTCGGCCGATGGCGCCATGGTCCTCGACGTATTTCGCTTCGCTGACACCGAAATAGCGCCCATGTACTTCAGCGAGCGCGATCCCGACTACCAGCAGGTACACGAGCAGATTGCCGACGCTGCTCGCGCGGCCGGAACGGCCTTGCGCAGTGGCGACAGCAGCGCCCTGACCCTCGAAGAATTCCTCACCGCTTGCCCCGCCTACTACGTGCGCACCGTCGCCCCCTCCCGGCTGGTCGATGCCTGGGGCCTATGTCGCTCCATGTTCGGCACCGATGATAGCGCAGCAATGCTGGCCTTGGAAGACGCCGACTCGCCCAAAACCTGGCGCATCTCGGTTGCTGCCGGCAACGCGCCCGTCAACGCCACCTTTTCGCAGATCGCGGCTCAGCTCGGCCACGCCGACCTCAACATCGTGCGCGCATATCTCGACCGCTTCGAGAGCAAGAGCCGCGGCTCGGTGCTTTTGCTCAGCTACGTGGTTGCATCCAACACCTGGCACATCGACCCCGATAGCGAACGCTGGCGCTACCTCAAGCGCGACATATTGCGGGTGCGCTGGATGGACGACCGCATTATCGCCTTGGCCCGCAAGCATCCGAGACTGGGTCTCGACCGCGCCGAGATTATGGTGGCGCTGGCCCATCTGGCGCACGCATCCCTGATTAGCAAAAACCCCCACGCCTACGCGGTCGAACGCATTCACGCCCTATGCGAGCGCCATATCGACTGCGCCATGATGATCGTCGACCTCTTCCGGCGCTTTTTTGATCCCGCACAGCATATCCATCCTGCAGATTCAGACCCTGCCAGCCCCGCCGATGACGCGCCTTCTGACGATCTGTGGAGCGACCAGCTCGGCCAGGAGGTAAAGGCCATCTATCTGCGCATCGAACGCGAAGTCGACGATCCCGACGCCAAACAGGTTCTCGCCTGGCTGCTCTTGGCCATTCAATCCACACTGGCCACCAACGCCTTTATCGACAACCGCTACGCCCTGGCCATCCGCTTCGACCCCGATCATCTCCAATATCCCAAAGAGGGCGACGATCAGCCCTTTGGCGTATTCTATGTCCACGGCCGCGGATTTAGCGGCTATCATGTGCGTTTTCGCGACATCGCCCGCGGCGGTCTGCGCGTCGTGCCCACCGCCGGCCCCCAGCAGCACGCCCTGGAACTCGAACGCCTGTACGGCGAAGCCTACGGCCTCGCATTTGCCCAACAACTCAAAAACAAAGATATCCCCGAAGGCGGCGCCAAGGCCGTGGTCCTAGCTGCGCCCTCGGCCCGCGTCGACGATTGCGTCAAAGCCTTTGTCGATAGCCTGCTCGACCTACTCGTACATCACGGCCCGGAGGACGCGCCGGCCTTGCCCGCATCCCCCGTATTAATAGACCGGCGCCCCCATCCCGAAAGACTCTATTTGGGCCCAGACGAAAACATCTCGCCCGCCCTCATCGAATGGGTGGTCGAGCGCGCCCACCGCCGCGGTTACAACACCCCAGAAGCATTCATGAGCTCCAAACCCGGCGCTGGCATCAATCACAAAGAATACGGCGTGACCAGCGAAGGCGTCACCGTCTTTCTCGAAGAAGCCCTACGCGCGCGCGGCATAGATCCGCGCAAGCAGCCTTTTACCGTCAAACTCACCGGGGGCCCCGATGGCGATGTCGCCGGCAATGAAATGAAGATTCTCGACCGCGAATTCGGCGACCACGCGCGCATCGTTGGCATCGCCGATGGCAGCGGATCGGCCGAAGATCCCGACGGCCTCGATCACGGCGAACTCCTGCGCCTCTTTGCCCTGGGACTGCCCATCGCCCATTTCGACAGCGAACGCCTGGGCCCAAGCGGCCAGGTGGTCCCCATCTCGGCCGCCAACGGCATCGAGCTGCGCAACAGCCTCCACAACCGCGTGCGCGCCGATGCCTTTATTCCCGCAGGCGGCCGTCCAGCGACCATCCACAGCGGGAATTGGCGCTCATTCATCCAAGACGGCCAACCCTCCAGCCCCATCATCGTCGAAGGCGCCAACCTCTTTCTCACCCCTGAGGCCCGCGAAGCCCTCTCATCGCAGGCCGGCGTCATCATCATCAAAGACAGCTCAGCCAACAAATGCGGCGTCATCTGCAGCAGCTTTGAGATCTTGGCCAGCATGCTGCTGCCGCCCGAGACCCTCGTAGACATCAAGCCGCGCTTTGTCGCCGAAGTGTTAGAACGCCTGCGCGATCTGGCTCGCCGCGAGGCCCGCTTACTCTTTCGCGAGCGGCGCCACGACCCCGAAGCCCAGTTGCACCAGCTATCGGTGCGACTCAGCCGGGTGATATTGCGCGCCACCAACGCCATTGAAGGCACATTGGCCGAGCTCGATCAAACCGACGAAACACTGCTCAGCGCCCTCATTGACGAACACGTGCCCGCGGTCCTGCGCGAGCACGCCCGAGACCGCCTGCGCAGCGACATCCCCCCGAGCTACTGGACCGGCATGGTGGCGGCGGTGTGGGCGACGAAGATCGTCTACCGCGAGGGCCTGCATTATCTCGACCGCCTCGATGAAGAGGCCCTGGGCACCCTGGCGCTCAGCTACCTGCGGCAGGAGCGGGAAATCGTCGAGCTGGTCGCCGAAGTCGCCGACTCGGGCCTGCCGGCCAAGGCCCGCATTGCCGCGCTGCTGCGCGCTGGGGGGACGCGGGCGGCGCTGGATCTCGGCAGTGATGTGGGTATGGAGTCTGGGGGGGATGTTGAGATAGACCCTTGACTTGCGTATCCGCTAAAGAGCAGGCTCGCTGCTGATGCGGGACCTAATGCTTGCGGCGATACGTGGCCGATATGTGCAAGACCAGTGCTTGGGGGCAGCCTGGATCGTGCTCTGCCAGATTGCTTCTTTCGCCCCCATCAGCTGCGATAGCGGGCTTGCCCATGCTCCCCGTGCCCCTGATGCCGCTACGCCGCAGCGCCCCAATCTGCCGTCACCCGAGGGGCCGCCTTCACCTGAGCCGGTGCCGGTACCGGCGCCCACACAACCACCAGACCCGGAACCGCTAGCACCGGGCCCTCCAGCCGAAGACGACAACGACAACGACAACAGTGATGCCCCCGGACTGCCGCCGGATCCATCTGCGGTAGCGTCCCCGCTCTCTGCCGCGCAGGAGACGCCCTTTATCGAATCCGTGGCCTTTTTGTGGAAAGGCGAATCTCCTATCCAACAAGGCCTTGACCCAGCGGTGTTTGATGAAAGGCGCACCGCAGTCGTGCGCGGTCGTGTATTAGACCGCCTCGGACAGCCAGTAGCAGGCGTAGAGATCGAGATCGAGGGCCGCCCAGCATATGGCTACACGTTTACGCGCGGTGATGGTGGATTCGACTTGGCGGTCAATGGGACAGGGGGTACGGGGAGCGGGGGAATGTTGGTCTTGAGCTACGAGCATCCAGACTATCTACCGCTTCATCGACAAATCCAGCCCGCTTGGGGCGATTACGCTATCGCTCCCGACGTGGTACTCACAGCCCTTGACTCTGCAGTGACCAACGTAGTCGTCGATAGCGACCAGATGCAAGTGGCCCGGGGCACACCCCAGAGCGATGTCGATGGCGCTCGCCAAGCAACGGTGCTGTTTCCCGCGCACACCCACGCAACCATGCGTCTGCGCTTAGGCGAGTCCGTGGCCCTGTCCACGCTGCAAGTACGCGCCACAGAGTACACGGTTGGCGCAGATGGCCTCGCGGCCATGCCAGCGACTTTGCCCAGGACCAGCGGCTACACGTATGCCGTCGAGCTGAGCGTTGACGAAGCCCTGCAAGCTGGCGCTACCCGCGTGGACTTCAGCCAACCGGTGCCGTTTTATGTTGAGAACTTTCTTGGCTTTCCAGTCGGAGAAATGGTGCCTACTGGCTATTACGACCGCCAGCAGCGCCAATGGATTGCCTCGGAAAATGGCCGCGTCATTGCCATACTCGGTGTAGAGACAGAAAACGGCCGAGCCATCATCGACATTGAGGGCCATGGACAGCCAGCGACCGACGACAAACTGGCCGCTATGGGCATCAGTGCTGAGGAACAGACGCAGCTGGCAGACCTATATGCCCCAGGGCAAGAACTCTGGCGTGTCCCCATCCGCCACTTCACGCCGTGGGATCACAATTGGCCCTACGGACCGCCTGCCGATGCCGAAGTGCCGGTAGCCCGACAGGGGCAAGACGGCATTGAGAGTTTTGATAGCGGTGATAGCAATTGCGCCTCTGGATGCGTCATCGAGGCCCAGCGCCAAGTAGTCGGTGAACACATACCACTCATGGGCCCGCCGTTTTCGCTGCATTATCGCAGTCACACGATGCCGGGATATCTACCCGCCCGCAGCATCGACATTCCCATCACGGCGGCCGAGGTGTCCGAAAGCCTGGAAGCGGTCCAGTTGACCATCGATATCGCGGGCCAGACCATTCGGCAAGACTTCGATCCTTTGCCGAGCCAAACATATACCTTTATCTGGGACGGTCGAGATGGATACGGACGCTCGGTTACTGGAACGGCCCAGGCGTTCGTTCAAGTAGAGCACCGCTATCCGCTCCTGTACAATCGGGCCCGCTCCGACGTGCGGCAGAGTTTTTCCCGCGCTGGCACCGAGCGCGAAAGTGGTCTCGCGCTTAGTGTCACAAGACAAGGCCAAGGACTCAACCTGAGCCGCGTATTCACTCAATTGATGCGAGCCAGTCCCGGTAGCCAGTTGGGCATTGGCGGCTGGACGCCATCGATACACCATCGCTATGAGCCAAAATCCGGCATGCTGTGGTTCGGCACGGGCGATATGCGTCGCCTCAAAAGCCAGCGCGTCATTGACACGGTGGCTGATGAGGCTACGCCGATCCATGGCCATGCAATGACGGCGGCATCATCGTTCGTCAATGTCCCAGCTGGCTTGCAGTCTGTACGCGCCATAGCGGCCGGTCCTGACGGCGGCTTGTACCTGACGGATAGCGATCATCGCATCAAACACTTGGCTCCAGATGGAACGCTCACCGTCATCGCCGGAACCGGCGAAGCAAGATTCGGTGGAGATGGTGGCCCAGCAATCATCGCGCAATTGAACGAGCCAAGTGACGTCGCGTTGGGAGCCGATGGCAGTATATTCGTCGCAGACGCTGGCAACGGACGCATCCGCCGAATTGACGCGAGGGGAACGATTCACACCGTCGTCGGAATCGGTGGGCAAGAGCCAGTGGCCGGTGAATATGGTCCCTTTGGAGACGGCGGTCCAGCAGCAGAGGCGTTTCTCTTGCGTCCTGAATCTGTAGCCGTGGGCTCCGATGGCACCCTATATATTGCCGATTCAGGTATGAACATCATCCGCCACGTCGGCACAGACGGCATTATCACCACCACTGTCGGCCAAGGCGGCTCACCCGGATACGGCGACGGCGGGCCCGCCACAGATGCCCTACTCAACTATCCAAGCGATATCGCGTTAGGTCCTGACGGAAGTTTGTACATCGCCGATATGCTTCACCATCGCATTCGCCGCGTGACCACTGACGGCATCATCACTACGGTGGCTGGCACAGGCTTGCCTGGCGATAGCGGCGATGGTGGGCCGGCGACATTTGCCCGGATTGGCAGAGTCTTCGGTATTTCCGTACAAGCCGACGGCAGTCTCTACCTCGCCGATAGCCAATACCATCGCATCCGTCGTGTGGGTCCCGAAGGCATCATTTCCACGGTAGCCGGCACAGGTCAATCGCAAGGCGTTGGCGACCGTGGAGATGGCGGGCTCGCCGCGGAGGCTCGCCTGCAAGTGCCGCAGGCAATCGCGATATCGCCCGATGGTAGTTTATATTTGGGCGAGGGCAATAGCGCCATACGCAGCGTGAGCGCGCAATTGCCACCGGGCGACGACCAGGACGCGAGCTCTGACATCCGAGTGCCATCGCCCGCAGGGGATGAGGTCTATATCTTTTCTGCCGGTGGTCGGCATAAGCGGACGCTCTATGCCCTCACCGGGGCCGTGCTCTACGAATTTGCCTATGATCACGCAGATCGGCTCATTAACATCACTGACAGCGATGGCGATGTCACCATCATCGAGCGTGATCCCGCGACCGGCCAAGTAACCGCCATTGTCGCACCGGACCAGCAGCGCACGGTCTTGATGTTCGACGAGAACGGCTATCTGGCCACGGTCGAAAGTCCCATAGGCGATCGGTATGGCGTCCAATATCAGCCTGGCGGCAGTGGCCTCATGACGGCCTTCGTCGATCCCAACGGCCACCGCAGTGAATTTTCCTATGATGGGCAAGGCCGACTCGAACGTGATCGCAATGCTGGTGGCGGCGGATGGTCGCTGGCTCGTGAAGACACGGCTGTCGGCGAAGACACTATCGAGACCGTCACTCTGACGAGTGCACAAGGGCGTGCTACGCGCTATCAAGTCACCTCTCGCCCAGGTGGAGCCCGTCAGCATGCTGTAGCGCGGCCAGATGGCAGTGAGAGAGTCACGCGCATAGATGCCGATGGCACCGAAACCACAACACTGGCCAATGGCACGGTGGTGAGTATCCGCGCCGGCCCCGATCCACAAAACGGCATGCATGCGCCCCTGGCAGCAGAGCAAACCGTGACCTTTCCCAGCGGCTTGGCCGTCGAGAGCGGCCATAGACGCCAAGTGATTGAGGATCCGGCAACAAAAGTATTGCTGTCGCGAACAGACACCATCACTACCGGTGGCCTCTCCAGCACCATTACCTACGATGCGGCTACGCAAACGTTTACCATCACCTCACCAGAGGGCCGCGTCTCCACTACGGTGATCGATGACCAGGGCCGCCCGGTGAGCATTCACCGTCCGGGCTTGTTGCCCATCCGTTACGAACGCGACGATCGCGGGCGCTTGGTCACTGTTCGCCAAGGCGAGGGCGATGGGGAGCGTACAAGCACCATCGAATACCATGCGCGCGGCCTAGAACGCGGCCTCGTCCGTACAATCACCGATCCCAGTCGGCAGACAGTGAGCTGGGCCTATGACCTCATCGCGCATATCACCGAAACGACGTTGTCTGGTGAGCGCACGATCCGCACCCGCCATGATGGCGTTGGAAACCTGCTGGAACTCAATCCTCCGGGACGCCCCGCACATCGCTGGCGCTACAACTCACTCGATTTATCGGAAACATATCGACCGCCTGATGTTGCCGGCATCGCCAACTCAGAGACAACTTTCACCTACAACTTGGACCAGCAGCTTGAAAGCTTTACACGTGCTGATGGCCAGCGCATCGACTATGACTATCTCGCCGATGGCCGTCTCAGCGCCATTATCACGTCGGCTGGTAGGCATGAGTATGGTTATGCTCCCAGCAGCCGAATACTCGAATCCATCACTGCGCCTGACGGCAATCAGCTGGTCTATGAATACGACGGCGCGCTGCTCACAGCACAGAGTTGGCAAGGGTCTATCATCGATGCCACCTACGGCTACCAGTACAACAATCTACTAAGGCTCGATCGGCTCACCATCGCATGGACGGGCAT
>JAAUYH010001107.1_pt1 | contig 21982 bp, 26 predicted proteins | sample 7278061 | NCBI WGS metagenome assembly JAAUYH01 (sample SAMN14350203, study PRJNA611818) | marine sediment metagenome | isolation source: surface marine sediment (0.6m) | place: French Polynesia: Moorea | collected 2018-08 | reverse complement strand
TCTTACTTCTGGCGATCGCTCTTAGACCCAAATTTATCTCTTTCACGATCACCCAAGTAGGCAAAAAACATAATCTCGTCGTATTACATTTTGACGTACGGAAAGGGAATTGATTCATTACTGATAGTTGCTATCATGACTCGATACTCGGAGGTTAACAATCTTCCACATTTCATCCCAATGAGTGGCGATTAGCATTTGCATTCTTTCTAATTGCCATTGAGGAGTTCTCTTTTTTGGTTGATTTTTTGATTTATCCATAATTAAGGTTATTTTGGGAAAAAATTATCAATATTTGGATAAGATGCGATATTTTGGTGGCAGTTCCAAATGAGTAAACTGGTGCATGGGCTTGATTAGCACTAGTTAGGATAACAAATATTCAGCACAATGGATAAGGATTTAGAGTGGGGGCGTTTATTAAGATGCGCCCCTAATTTTGAGTTCTAATAACTTAACTTTTATCCTGTAATAATTAATTTCAGTTATTACAACTCGCAAGTACACTCTATCTTCCTATGGACAAAAATAATATACTATTTTTCCTAATTAAATGCAAATTATTGGCAATAAGCTGGCAAAAAAATTATATTCTAGAGACAAGAACGAACCACAAATCTTGAAAAGTAATCTTCAACGAGAACTAGAATCTCAACTTAAAGCAGATAAAAACGTCCTCCTATCTTCCCATTTATCAAAACAGTTAAATTAAATACATAACAACTTATGATCCTTTGCCCATGTTTCTTTTCATTTGTTCTAACTCATCATCCAATTCCCATTTTTGGAACTCTGCTTCCAATGGATCAAAGCTCTTACCGTAGCTAGTAGTAGAAAAATTCTTTTCCCAACCAGTAGTGTAACTATTACTATAAGTGCGATCGCTTTTTACTTGTTCGGCAAATTTAGCCTTAACTTCTTGGCGACGTTGTTGAACTTGTTGCAACAGTTGTTGGGCTTGCACAATACGCTGTTTTGTTCCTTCCATCTGTCCCCAGACTTGGTTTCCCTGACGGAGTAAAGCAGCCTCTCTTTCCTTTGCTGCTTCTGCTAAATCTTGTCTTCCTGCTGCTTGAGCTTTACTAACCCTACTGTGCCATGTCTGGATTTGTTCCGCGATCGCCATTATCTCTTGTTGAAGATTGGTTTCTTTGAGCTGTAATTGGGCAATAAGTTTTTGAGTGTCTTGTTCTTGTTCCCTGAGTTGTTCTTCGATCGCCTGTAGTTCCAAATGGGGATTGTTGCGTAAAAATTCGTCTAATCTCTCTTCTAAAAATCTAGTTACTTGGTCTTTAAAGTTATACATACCAATGTTTTTAACTATTATTACTTCTTATATTATCTTACCTTCCTTACTCATTCCTTAATTTGACATTCTGGTAAGTATCTGATGCTGTTGGCGAATTCAAAAAACACCATTTCAGGCGATCACGAGGAACGAGTGAACCTCTCTCGAAGAGATCCGCGCTTTGGTAGTCGCACTTCGTGAACGCGGCGCGCTGATTGTCCTCGATCTGGCATATAGTTCGGCAAACTCTTCATCGTTATAGAACACTCCCAGTTCATCTCTCAAACGCATATATCTATTGCAGGCGCGGGAATGCTGCTTTAGCTACTCTTGCTGTTACGGCTGGAACGGGAGGAATTAATTAAGGATGTAAACACATACGCTCACCTTAACCCGATGAGTTTATTTTAAATTATTGGCATTCAAGCAAGATTCTTAAATTTTTTCTTCAACTAGCGATCGCCAGGGACAGAATCAACCCCCTACTTTGTAAGCTTTACCAATTGAAAAAGAGGTACTTTCAAAACCCTAATGGTTCAAGAATTGAGAAAGTTTTAATCGTAGCTCCTAATGGTAATCGGTTGCTACTCAACGACGCGACGGTAGAGCAGATTCAGGAAATTCTAGAGGATTAGTACAGTGACAAGGAAAATCCTCCACATTAGTCTAGCCCAGCAGGGAAATGATTATGCTTCTTTGCGCTATTTTTGAGACAATCCTAATAATTACAAGGAACACAGATTGCCTCTAGCTGAAATTGAAGGGTTAAATGATAGAGCGGAAATCGACTGCTATACCCGTCTCCCTGTGGGTTATGAAAAAACAGGACAAGCACTCTACAACTGGTTAGATAAGAGCGATCGCGCTATAGACAACTCCAATAACGGCAATCTATTCTATCAATTTCTTGTAAGCCTATTGATACATGGCTTACAAGATGTCGTTCTAATCAATTCCTAGCTGATTACCACGCTTATATTGCATATATGCAGCAAAAAATAGCCCTAATAAAGTAATGAAAATTAGACCTAGCACAATACCCAACAATAAAGGTTCAATCACTCTATGTCTCCTTATTAATAATTTATTTGTCTTAACATATATATGTTACCCGAAGTCATGCTGATCCTGAGTCTCTTCTTATGAGAATTTGGACTTGCCGAGTTTAGCTATAAATCTTAAGCTATTTTATGAAGCAAAATAAATATAAGTAAACATTTTAATAAAAAACCAGTGGATAACCAGTTAATCCAATCTCCATTATGGGTGCAGCGTCTATTTATTCTGGCGGTAGTGCTGATATTTACTTTGTGTATCACTATTCTGGGCATCTATTGGTACAAAAATCCAGACCCCTATGTTAGTGAAGTATTATCTTTGGAGGGTGATCCGATTAAAGGTCAAGCCATTTTCCAGATAAACTGTGCTGGATGTCATGGTGTACAAGCTGATGGAAGTGTTGGACCTAGTCTTAAACATGTTCCTAAACGCAAATCCAAGATAGATTTGATTAATCAGGTGATTAGTGGAAACACTCCCCCAATGCCAAAATTTCAAGCTAGCCCCCAAGAAATGGCAGATTTACTCATCTATTTAGAACAACTTTAATTTAAATTGACCAACAAATTTGTAGTTTGATGCAAGGGTAACCCTTAATGGGTTAACCTTATTTTTGTATTTTAGAATCTTTCTACACTACCAAGATAGATAGGTTCAACCCTTATTGCTACTATATTGGCAGGACGAACAACCATATATTCCCCCTGGATGTTTTTAATCGGTACACTAATAAAATCTTGGGAATCTGATTTCGGTATCAGATCAGAGCTATACCATTTTTGAAATTCTTGTACTGTACTAAATCTAACTTCTTCTTTATGACCGCCAGATAAAAAAAGCTGGATTGCGTACTCGTCGGGTTTTCTGGGCATGATAGAACTACAGCTCTTAAATTTTTATTCAATAAATTTTAACCTTATAGTTCCCACAAATCACCTATAAAATATAGCAATATACAAGATACGGTAAAAAACATTAATATTACAACTTAGCTAAAAAAATCAGCAACTAATTATGAGTTAGGATTGCTGAAATAATGGATATATTTATGGGTTAACGTGAGTTCGACGAAGCTAACTCGCGCGTTCCTTTACAGATTCGATGATCTACCTTTTGAGCATTCACCTAAAAATGAGTGTAAAGATATGCTTTAACCAATACTTCTCGTTTAAGGATTTTCTAGATACTTTGATGAATAAAGTTTTAAGATATTCAACTCTATTTTTAAAGACCGAGAGGGCTTAAACGAGAAGTATTGAGGCTTTAACTACTAATATTTACTCTTTTGATTCATTCCTCTTATTGGGAGACGCATTATACAAAGCATCTAACTTTTGACGTGCATCTTCTACGGAAATAGAACGCATTACTAGTAATGGCTCATCAATTCTTCTTCCCTGATTATCTAATAACTCAGGATGCAATTTGCCAGAATCATTAGCTTGATTTCTGAATACAGAATTATTAGTAGAGGGAAATTGTTTATGGTTTTGAGGATAAATTCTTTGGGTTTCCGTGCTGAGGGTTATTAGACTGCGGACTAAATTAGTTACTGCTAAGACGGCAATAATTGTAAAAGCTAAAATGTATGCTAAGTGTAACATAACTTGACTTGACTCCTCTTTATGGATTTTCTACTAAATGGAAATCTAAAACTAATTTGATACTGTTCTAATAATTACCATGAAGTTGCTTATTGACCTCAATTACTAGATTGTCGCCATTTTCTGGAGACATCCCAGCATTGTGCAACTAATTGATGCCAGGGGATAAGCATTTTAAAATCGATCCCTGTTTCTCCCTCTGTAGCTTTGAATAGCATTTGAGCAGCAGCAACTTGTTGTTGACTATACTTGATTCTCTCTAAAAGTTCTGCTTGCTCTTGTTCTGAATAGAAAGATATTCTTTCTGACTCTAATAGAGTGCGAGAGCGAGCAAACCAGTATTGGAAATCTTCTAGTAATGGTTCTAGAACAGTTTTTAAAAGGTCTTTTTCTTGGGGTTGCTGAGGGAACATGAATTGTAAAATAGTTTATTATCTCAATACTTATATTAGCGTTTTTTACATTGCTTAATAAAAAATAGGATTTTTTTAATGTTTGATAAGAACCTTGTACCCAAATCTTCAATCTTGTCAGAATTGACTAGTTCAAATCAACTATCAAAGAGAAAAGTTCTTCAGAATCAACATTGGCAGAAATAATGAATAAAAAAATAGCAGTTAGCACGTAACTTATCTGAACTTACTTAAGTGCTATTGTATGAACTAGTTACAAATTTAACCGATTACTCAGACAATAATGCACGCTCTTTCAATTCCTACTTGGATAGTTCATGTTTCTAGCGTTATAGAATGGACAATTGCAATTTGGCTAGTATGGCAATACGCAGAAGTTACAAGTAACTTTTATTGGAAGGTATTATCTTTCGCAATGTTACCAGCATTAGTAAGTGCGATGTGCGCTTGTACTTGGCATTTCTTTGATAATGATCTGTCTCTTCAATGGTTAGTAAGCTTGCAAGCATCTATGACAGTTGTGGGAAATTGTACTTTATGTATAGCAGCTTGGTTGATTTATTCCAACAGTAGAAGAAAAGCCAAAGAAAATAAATAGAATTGCTATACGTCTTCTACTTCTTCGTAAATTTCCTTTGTACTGCGAGTGTAGTATATTTCCTGTAAGTTTTGATGTTTTTCTCGGCGAGAAAGGCGACGATACTTTTTACTAGCTAATCTTGGCTCATATTGACTTTTACTAGACCTTTTCACCTTAAGTTTTAAACTCGATTCTTCATCGGGAGTGTTTTGTTGCGCTTTTTTGTAAGCGATCGCTTTTTCCAGAAAAACTCGATAGTGTTCGTATCTTTCCCAGTTGCCTCTTACTACGCAATTAGGTTCATCTCGGTGGGAACAATTATTAAATTGACAACTCGCTTGACTCAATCTACTTCTAGCTTCAGGAAAATATAAAGCTAAATCAGTGGGGTCACAATCTAAATCGGGTTGATTAAATCCTGGACTATCTGCTAGTAAACCACCACCAGGAAGATTAAATAATTCCACATGACGAGTCGTATGACGACCCCGTTGTAATTTACCAGATACTGTTGCTACTCTTAACTGGGCAGAAGGAATTAACCTATTGATTAAACTAGATTTCCCTGCCCCACTAGGCCCTGCCAAAACGCCAATTTTCCCTCGTAAATGAGATTGTAACTGTTCTATTCCCTGATTTTGAATAGCACTAATAAATACAGGATTATACCCCCAAGTTTCCAATCTTTGCTGCCATTGTTGCTGTTGTTCCCGACTAATCAAATCACATTTATTTAGACACAGACATAGTTGCAGCTTAGTCGATTCAGCTTTAACCAGAAAACGACTTAACTGCCAAGGGTCTAAACTCGGCTCTTCTAGGGCAAATACCAGCACGATGATATCTACATTAGCTACGGGAGGCCTCTGTAGTTCTGTATTTCGGGATAATACATTAGCAATCGCCCCTCTGCCATCTTGCCAATCAGGTTCTTCAATGATGACGCGATCGCCAACCATCACTTTTTGACCAATTTTTTTGAGGCGAGTTCTGCGAGTACAAAGTAAATAATTACTATCAAAATTTACAGGACTTATCTGGTGTTGACTGCTTTCATCCAAAAGAACTCGATAAAAATTAGCTTGTACTGCTACGACAGTTCCTCGTAATTGATTCTGATTTCTTGCTGCTTGCTCGAATTGACTCACAGCTTTATTGGCTTACGTACTAACAAAGAAAAAAATTCTTGGCGATTTTCAATCATTTCTAATTGATACCCTTCCATTTTTAAGCTGTCTGGTACTTGCTCTATCGGCTCTCCAGCATCAAGCCAAACCTCTAGTAGAGAATTAGGTGGCATTTGTTCTAAGCGAAGTTTCGTTCTCACAAAATTAATGGGACAAGGAGTCCCACGTAAATCCAGGAAAGCATCACCTTGAGACTCATCGCAAGTATTTAAGCCACTACTCATTTATGAAATAATCCCCCCAAAAATCCTTTACCAATACTTTGCCCCTTAATATTGGCAAGTTTTTCTAATAACTCTCGTTCCTCACCACTAATTTTGGTAGGAATTCCTACCTTGACCGTAATTAGGTGATTTCCACGACTTACTGGATTACCTAACTTTGGTACTCCTTTATTTTCCAGGGTTAAAACTGTATTTGGTTGTGTCCCAGCAGGAATTGTTATTGCTTCTTTTCCATCCACACCATTAACTTCTAGACGACAGCCTAAAATTGCTTGTAGATAACTAATGGTAATCTCAGATTTAACATTGATTCCTTCTCTAGTAAATTCTTTGTCTGGCTCGACAAATAAATAAACATATAAATCCCCCGAAGTTCCGCCACGAACTCCTGCATCTCCCTCAGAAGCTACTCTTAAACGAGTTCCATTATCTACTCCTGGAGGGATAGTAATCTTCAGTTTTTTTGTCTCTTGTTTTCTTCCTGCACCATTACAGGCTTCACATTTAGCTTCAATGATTTGTCCTACACCATTACAGGAGGGACAAGTAGAAACCTGAGCAAAACTACCAAAAGGAGTACGAGTAGCCCTTTTTACTTGACCTACACCATTACAAGTGGGACAGGTACGAGGGCTACTACCAGGTTTTGCTCCAGTACCTTGGCATACCTCACAATTTTCTAGATGAGGAATTTTAATTTGTTTTTCGCCACCAAACACGGCTTCACGAAATTCCAACTTCAAATCTAGCCTCAGATCATCCCCTCGTGCAGGGCCACCACGACGACGAGAAGTTGTTTGACCACCTACTCCGCCAAAACCACTAAAGATAGTCTCAAATATATCGGCAAAACCGCCCATATCACCATACTCAAATCCAGAGCCTCCTACCCCAGAAGATACTCCAGCCTCACCAAAGCGGTCATATCTGCCTCGAGTTTCTGGCTCTGAGAGTATTTCATAGGCGCGATTAATCTCTTTAAAGCGTTCTTCTGCCCCCGACTCTTTATTGACATCTGGATGATATTTACGAGCAAGACGCCGGTATGCCCGTTTAATTTCTTCCTTGCTTGCATCTCGAGATACGCCTAGGATTTGATAATAGTCCCCTGCCATAAATTCTTATTGTTTTGTATGGTGTCCCAATCGTACTGTAACAAAATAATTTGTCTAAAGTCCCATATTATTACAACGATAACTTAATCTACAACTTCGTAATCATCAAATGTTGTTTCATCATCGATCAGCGTTCTGTCATCATTGTATCGCTCAATGTTTTTAATTGAGTTTTGATGATCATTCTGAGTGACGCTCACTACGGCTCTGACTTCTTTATCTTGATGTAGTCTGTCTATTGGCGTTTCTGAGCTGGCAATACTAGCCTCAATATCTTCACCTTCAAGCATTTGTGCTAGTGCTTCCTCTTCACTCAGATTATTGTGTTGATACACCTCAGTCCCGACTTGAAGTAGTTTTTGACGTAACTCTTCTAAAAGGGAATTCATTGTCTCAAGACTGCTTGTCTCACTCTTAAATCCAATATCTAGACGGGCTTTTAATTGATTTATTTGGGATTTAAGTTCTTCTTTAATGAGATTTCCTTGCTTATTGAGAGTGGATTCGTAATTATAGTACAAATTATCTGCTTGATTTTTAAATTCTATCATTTGAAGACGGTGACGGTCTTTTTCCGCGTAAGCTTCTGCCTCTTGACGCATACTTTCTACTTCTGCAGGACTTAACCCTCCTGTATTAGAAATTGTGATGTTTTGATTTTTCCCTGTTCCTTTATCTTCTGCTGTAACTTGCAAGATCCCGTTAACATCGATTTCAAAGCTAACTTCAATTTGAGGAACACCTCTGGGCGCAACTGGAATACCATCTAATAAAAATTTACCTAAACTCTTATTATCTTTTGCCATGGCTCGTTCTCCTTGGAGAACGTGAATTTCTACCGATGTTTGTCCATCGGCAGCAGTGGAAAAAATTTGGGATTTACTTGTGGGAACTGTGGTATTTTTTTCGATGATTTTCGTAAAAACTTCTCCTAAAGTTTCAATACCCAGAGATAAAGGAGTCACATCTAATAATAGTAGGTCTTCTACTTCTCCTCCTAGTACACCTCCTTGAATAGCTGCTCCCAGAGCAACCGCTTCATCAGGATTGACAGAACGGTCAACTTGCATTTGTTTAAATACTGTTTGGATGGCTTTTTGAACCGCAGGAATACGAGTTGAACCACCCACTAAAATTAGACGCTCAATTTTATCGGGATTCAGACCTGCATCTTTGAGGGATTGTTTTACCGGTTCTAAAGTTTGATCGATGAGGTGTCGCGCTAATTCTTCAAATTTAGCGCGACTTAGCTCCATTTCTAAGTGTTTTGGTCCAGTTTCGTCGGCTGTAATAAAAGGTAGATTAATTGAAGTGGTAGGAGCGGTAGAAAGTTCTATTTTGGCTTTTTCTGCTGCTTCTCGAAGCCTTTGCAAAGCCATCTTATCGTTCCTGAGATCAATCTGCTCTTGATTATAAAAAGCTTTGATCATCCAGCGCACAATAACATTATCAAAATCATCGCCACCAAGATGATTATTTCCCGATGTTGCTTTTACTTCAAATACTCCATTTCCTAATTGGAGAATCGAAACATCAAAAGTTCCTCCACCTAAATCAAAAACTAAAATATTTTGCTCTCGATCTAGCTTGTCTAAACCATAGGCTAAGGCAGCAGCAGTGGGTTCGTTAATAATGCGTAATACTTCTAATCCAGCTATAGTTCCAGCGTCTTTAGTTGCTTGTCTTTGCGCGTCTGTAAAATAGGCAGGAACGGTAATTACAACTTGGGTTACTGCTTCTCCTAAAAAGTTTTCCGCGTCTGCTTTGAGTTTTTGTAAAACCATAGCGGAAATTTCTTGGGGGGTATATTGACGATTTTGAATCTGAACATCAACGGTATTGTCTCGACCCATCACGCATTGATAAGGAACTCGAGAACGTTCTTCTTCTGTTTCGTCCCAGCGACGACCAATAAAACGTTTGATGCTGTGAATTGTGTTGGTTGCATTAGTGACGGATTGCCGTTTGGCAAGTTGCCCTACAAGACGAGTATTGCCTTTCGCAAAAGCGACCATACTAGGGGTAGTGCGCCCTCCTTCTGAGTTGGCAATTACTATAGGAGTTCCCCCCTCTAGTACAGAAACACAACTATTAGTAGTTCCTAAGTCAATACCAATAACCTTTGCCATAATATCGAGGCAGTAACGTCAATTTGATTCAGATTTGATTCAGAATGGATTGATAACAAAAACTCAGACCAGAGCATTTTAAAAAATTAAGGCTTATTCTTAAGTGTCAAGTTTAAGTAGAATAAGACTTGATGGACAAGTAGATTAACCGTTGTCAGCTACTGCATCTTCTGAGGTTAGTTGTTCTTCCTCTTCCGAGGTTATCATGGGTTCTTTCGGAACAGCAACTTTAACCATTGCGTGGCGAATTACTTGTTCTTGTAACATATATCCACGCATCAATTGCTCAATTACCGTCCCTTCTGGATGTTCATCAGTTGGTTCTCTCAACATCGCTTCATGGAAGTTGGGGTCGAATTCTTGCCCCTCTGGACGCATAGCAGACACACCGAGTCTTTTAAGACAATCAACTAAAGTTTTATAGACTCCCTGATAGCTACTATGAATAGTCTTTTCTCCCTCTGTCGTTGGCTGAATTTGAACTCTAGCTCTTTCAAAGTTATCTACTACTGGTAATAATTCGACGATAACGCTTTTTTTCGACTGTTGTTCCAGATTTTCTTTTTCTTTGAGAGTTCTTTTGCGAAAATTATCAAAATCTGCTGCTAATCGAGCATATTGGGCTTTTGAGCCATTGCTTTGTTCAATTTTTTCATCTAAGAGCTTTTTTAAATTGGCATTTTCTTGTTGTAGAGTGGCAATAATTGCTTCGTTTTCGATATCTCTTGCCGTAGATGAGTCATCTTCCAAGGTTTCATCTGCTACTTGCTCACTAACATTTGTAGCTTCTACAGATTGAGTATCAGATTGAGTATTTTGAGTTTCGTCAATAGCCTCTTGAACTGTATTTCCAGAAGACATTTCACTGGAATTAGTTGCTTCTGCTGTATCAGTAGGATTTTCTGGTGTTTCGGAAGGAGTTTGTTGCTGCTTCTGTTCGTCAATCATAGGACACTTCAAAATTATAGTTTTTTAATCAATGGGGAGTTATTCAGATCGCAAAGAAAGCACATAGTACCACATAACAAAATGATTATAGGAACTTTCAACTGACAACAATATCACAATAATTTGCTGTGGTATTGAAGAATATTTTTATCATCTTGTCTGAAATTTTAGCAATACTTTAGGGAACACTGGGTAATATCAGGAGAACTATTTATGATTTTATGACTTATTCATCATTTTCTAAATCCACTAAATCCACTCAATCTAGAAGAACTAAAGCGATCGCCCTCCGCAATTATTTTTCTCCTTTTGGTAATAAGCTAGTCGAAGCTGGATTCATTAACGGTGAACAGATGCAACAGGCTTTGATAGAAAGCCGTAAATCTGGTCGTTCTCTAGTAGATATCCTGGAATCAGTCAAGGGAGAGCCATTACCTCCTGATCTATTGCGCCAATACAAAAAACATCATCTTTTTGAATTAAAAGTTCTCTACGGTGTGGAGTCTATCGATCCAGAGATTGAAGAAGTTAAAATCCAAATAGCAGGAGATTTAATTAATTCTCTAATTCCTTTGGACCTATGTCGTCGTTATCGCATGATTCCGATGGAGAAGCAAGAAGAACCGCCTTCTCTATTAGTAGCAATGGTCGAGCCTGAAAACTTGGAAGCACAAGACGATCTAAATCGGATTTTGCGTCCTAAAGGAATCGAGCTAAGAAGAATCGTAATTACTCAGTCAGATTATCAAAAGCTGATCGATCAATATTTGGATGAACAAGTTAAGAAAGAGGAATCCAAAGAGCACAAAGAAAGTGTTAATGTTGATGTCTCTCTAGATTTAGATAATCTCGATTTTAATTTGGAAGAGGCAGATGATGAAGTTGCCGATGACTTGGGTGCAGTCAATGAAGCTCAAGGCGCACCTATTATCAGTCTAGTTAATAAAATTTTGGCTAAAGGGTTACAAGACGGAGTATCTGATATTCACGTTGAACCACAAGAAGAATATTTACGGGTACGCTATCGCAAAGATGGGGTACTACAACAAGCATTTAACCCCATGCCTAAAAAAATTATTCCTGCTGTGGTAGCTCGCTTTAAGATTATGGCAGACTTGGATATTGCTGAGAAACGCTTACCCCAAGACGGTAAGATTCGACGCATGTTCCAAGGAAGAAAAGTTGATTTCCGTGTTAACAGCCTACCTAGTCGCTACGGAGAAAAAGTTTGTTTGCGGATTTTGGACAACTCTGCTACTCAATTGGGTTTGGATAAATTAATTACCCATGAACCTACTTTGGAATTGGTCAGGGACATGGCACAACGTCCTTTCGGCTTACTTCTGGTAACGGGTCCTACTGGTTCAGGTAAATCTACCACTCTTTATTCGGTTTTGGCGGAAAGAAATAATCCAGGGGTGAATATTAGTACCGCCGAAGACCCCATTGAGTATTCTTTAGACGGGATTACTCAGGTGCAAGTAATTCGTGAAAAAGGAATGAATTTTGCCTCCATTCTACGGGCTTTCTTGAGACAAGACCCTGATGTAATTTTGGTGGGAGAGACTAGAGACCCTGAAACGGCGAAAACCGCTATTGAAGCTGCGATGACAGGTCACTTGGTATTAACTACACTCCACACCAATGATGCTGCTGGAGCGATCTCCCGTTTAGATGAGATGGGTATCGAACCATTCATGATTTCTGGGTCTTTGGTTGGGGTATTGGCACAAAGATTAATGCGCCGTGTTTGTGGTGAATGCAGAATTCCTTATCACCCCACAACAGAAGAATTAGCGAGATTTGGTCTATCCGCTTCTAATGAAGAAGAAGTCACGTTGTATAAGGCTAATACTTTAGATGCAGAACAAAAGGCAGAAGCTAACGCCAATGGTACTCTCTGTCCCAAATGTGGGGGTGGTGGCTACAAAGGAAGGGTCGGTGTTTATGAAGTAATGAAAACTTCCGAGAAGATACAAGAACTGATTAACCAAGGAGCTACAACAGACCGCATCAAAGAAGCTGCTGTGGAAGAGGGAATGATCACTATTTTGGCTTATAGTTTAGACCTGGTAAGAGAGGGTTATACCACTTTAGAAGAAGTAGAAAGAGTAACTTTCACCGACTCTGGTTTGGAAGCAGAACTTAAAGCCAAAAGAAAAAGTGGTCTAATTTGTCGTAATTGTCATGCTCAACTACAGCCTGAATGGTTGGATTGCCCTTACTGTATGACTTCCCGTTTTAGTAACTAGATTGTAAGACAAAAAATTAATTAGAGGTAACAAAAAAATGATGGACTTCATAATTGAGGATTTGATGGAGCAGTTGGTGGAGATGGGTGGGTCTGATATGCACATCCAAGCCAGCGCACCAGTCTATTTTCGGATTAGTGGGAAATTGACTCCTATTGGGGAAGAACTAACTGCTCCCGAATGCCAAAAATTAATTTTCAGTATGCTGAATAATACTCAACGGAAAGAGTTAGAGCAGAACTGGGAATTAGATTGCTCTTATGGTGTTAAGGGTTTAGCTCGCTTTCGCGTGAACGTTTATAAAGAGCGAGGCTGTTATGCTGCTTGTCTAAGGGCATTATCTTCTAAAATTCCCAATTTCGATCAGTTAGGATTACCAGAAGTTGTACGGGAAATGACCAAACGACCTAAAGGATTGATTCTGGTAACAGGCCCTACTGGTTCTGGAAAAACCACTACCTTAGCAGCGATGTTGGACCTGATTAATCGCACTAGAGCAGAACATATCTTGACGGTAGAAGACCCCATTGAATATGTTTTCCCTAATATCAAAAGCCTGTTTCACCAGCGTCAAAAAGGCGAAGATACCAAGAGCTTTGCTAATGCTCTCAAAGGTGCATTACGGGAAGACCCAGATATTATCCTCGTGGGAGAAATGCGGGATTTAGAAACTATTTCCTTGGCGATTTCAGCCGCAGAAACAGGTCACTTAGTATTCGGGACTCTACACACTAGTTCTGCTTCAGGGACTGTGGATCGGATGGTTGATGTTTTCCCTTCTGGAGAACAAGCGCAAATTAGAGCCATGCTTTCTAACTCTCTAGTGGCAGTATTTAGTCAGACCTTAGCCAAGAAAAAGAATCCCAAACCTGGAGAATTTGGGCGAGCTATGGCACAAGAGATGATGATTGTTACTCCTGCGATCGCTAACTTAATTCGGGAAGGTAAAGCCTCTCAAGTCTATTCTGCGATTCAAACTGGGGCAAAACTAGGAATGCAGACTATGGAGCAAGCTTTAGCTAACTTAGTAAAAACCGGAGTCATCGACATAGAAGAAGCAATTGGCAAAAGCAGTAAACCAGATGAACTGCAACGTTTAGTTGGTGGTATTGGAGCAACTAAACCTAGAACTCGTCGCTAAAACCGCTTTTGAATGACCAAAGTTATAGATAACAAATTAATTTACTGAAATTAAGCCCTAGTTGATTCATGACCGTATATATAGCTAAAGTCAAAGATGGTTCAGGAAAAATCTTCAAAGAAAAGGTTGAAGCCTCCTCTCCTGAACAAGCCCGCAATATCTTACAAAATAGATATGTCGCAGTAGGGAAAATTACCAAGTCCGCCCTAGACCTAGATTTATCTCAGTTAGAATTAGCATTAGCTAATGTCACAGTCAAGGATAAAGCAATTTTTTCCCGTCAGTTTTCTGTAATGGTAAATGCGGGGGTTGCTATTGTTAGATGCTTGGGTATTCTAAGTGATCAAGCAGGTAACCCTAAACTGAAAAAAGCTCTTTTGGCTATTAGTGGAGAAGTACAACAAGGAACTAGTCTTTCTGAGGCTATGGCAAAACATCCTGAATGTTTTGATGATCTTTATGTAAATATGGTGGAAGCAGGGGAAGCTGGTGGGGTTTTAGATGAAGTTTTAGAAAGGCTTTCCAAATTATTAGAAGATATTGCCAAACTACAAAACCAAATTAAGTCGGCGATGACCTATCCCCTCACGGTGGGATTTTTTGCTGTTGTGGCTTTTTTGGGGATGACTATTTTCTTAATACCAGTATTTTCTGGAATTTTTGATTCCTTAGGAGCAGAATTACCAGCCTTAACTAAGTTTATGGTGTGGTTAAGCGATACCTTGAGAAGTTGGAAAGCATTAATTCCGATAGTAATCATTATGGCACTGAGTTTTGCCTTTAAAGCTTATTATCAAACTCCAGTAGGAAGACTACAGATTGATGCTTTTATGTTGAAAATGCCTTTATTTGGTGATTTGAATCAAAAATCGGCAGTTGCTCGTTTTTGTCGAATATTTGGCGTTTTAACTCGCTCAGGTGTACCAGTATTAAACTGTTTCGATATTGTCTGTAACACCATCGGTAATAAAGTTATTGTTAATGCCATACAAGGTGCTAAGAAAGAAATTCAACAAGGTGGGATGATTTCGTTAGCGATTCAAAAAGAAAATGTGTTTCCCCCTCTAGCGATTCAGATGATTAGTATCGGAGAAGAAACCGGGGAACTAGATAGCATGATGTCTAAGGTGGCAGATTTCTATGAAGATGAAGTAGAACAAGCAGTTAAGGCTCTTACTAGTATGTTAGAACCAATAATGATGGTGGGAATTGCAGTTATGGTAGGTACAATCTTGCTTTCTATGTATTTACCAATGTTCGCGGTCTTCGATCAATTAGGCTAATTCTCCCATTTCAATTATGAGTATTAAGCAATCTGATTATGAAACTCTATTAGCAGAGTATAGTACTCGTCATGGTGCGATCACTTTACTGAAGCAATATCGTCCCTATTTAGAGACTCTTCCTAGTACGAGAAGACCAGAACAAAGTCTTGTGACAATTCCTCTGCCTGTAGTGAAAATTCGTCAACCTCCTTCTGACGGGAAGTTAACTAGTTCTTCTTCTTTGAGAGCCACGGCAACTTCCATACCCTGCGATCTGGGAATATTGATGTGTGACCCAGAATGGAAAATCAAAATGGGTACTGAAATACTAGTATTTATTCATCGACCTGATGAAGATTTTTCTCAGCTATTAGGTCGCTGGCGACAAACCCAAGTTTATTTAGATCGGGATTATGAATGGATTATGCCTCCTCAAGAGCAGCATATGTTGAGTGAGGCAGCGGAGCAAATCCGTCCGTTATTTGTTCTTTTTGAATCGACATTAGACAGAATCAAACAAGGACTGGCTGGTGCAGGATTACCTTTTGTAATTCAAACCTCGGATTTTGTTACGGAAGAAACCATGAGTTATGATTCAGAATTTGATATTGCAGAATAGTATTTAGCAATTATCAATTATCAATTATCAATTATTAATTATTAATTATTAATTATCTATCCTGCGAGCATTGAATGTTCAGGGAAAGAGGAAGTGAAAATTAAAGGTGTTCCTCCTATGACCGATAGGTTGACTTTTGTTCCTACCGCTACCGCATTGCCAATATTTGTTCTGGCGTGCAGTCTTTTTCCTGAAGGAGTTTCTAAGCAGTAACGATACTCTCTTCCTAAGAATTGTCTTTCTTTAACCACTACAGAGGAATTATTATCTGGAGTCAGAAGAATATCTTCTTGACGCAACATTAATTCTGCGCGCTCACACTGCGCCTCGCTTGGAGTGCGCTCCCATTGCGCCTCGACAGAGCCGAGACCCCACTGCGCCTTGCTTGCAGCCAGATCCCCTTCTACCTCATCAGAATTAATCCCAATTTCTAATTCTCCTATTTCTGTTTTCCAACGTTTACCCTCTCGTTTAGCTGGGATAAAGTTAGCTTGAGTTACAAATTCTGCCACAAATCGAGAACTGGGTTGAGTGTAAATTTCTTCAGGAGTTCCTATTTGTTCTACCTGACCATTCCGCATCACGGCAATTTTATCGGATATGGCTAAAGCTTCTTCTCGATCATGGGTTACAAAAATAGCAGATGTCCCAGCAGCTTTAAGAATGCGTCTAATTTCTTCTCGAAGACGATGGCGTACTTGAACATCTAAATTACTTAGGGGTTCATCTAAAAGTATTAAAGCTGGTTGAGGGGCTAAGGCTCTAGCAAGAGCTACTCTTTGTTGTTGACCTCCTGATAGTTCATGAGGATAACGCTTTCCTAGTCCTGAAAGTCCGACTAAATCTAGAACAAAATTGGTTCTTTGCTTAATTTCAGAGTCGGATAACCGATTAATACCTTTGAAACCAGTTTGATTCTGATTTTTTCCTTTCAGACCGAAGGCAATATTTTTTTCTACTGTAAGATGGGGAAATAAAGCATAGTCTTGAAAAACCATCCCAGTATGACGTTTTTCTGGTGGGATGGTAATGAAGCGATCGCTTACTACTGACCCTTTCAGTAGAATTTTTCCTTGAGATACTTTCTCAAAACCTGCTACTATTCTTAAAAGAGTGGTTTTCCCACAGCCAGAAGGACCTAATAATCCCAATAGTTCTCCTTGTTGTAGTGTCAAACTCACATTTTTAACTGCTGCGAATTCTTGAGCGGGAAATTTTTTTGTTATATTCTTTATTTCAAGGATGGGGAATGATTCCATAGAGTTACACTTACTAAAACCAAAAATATCAGGAGATAGTCTAAGACCAGTTTGCTCCTTTTTAGGAATTGTTCTCAACAACTATCAAACAATATAACATTAATCTTGCAAGATAAATAAGAAAGATTCTCAAATATTTTAGATCCAAGGGTAACTTGATTGGCAATTGCCAAAATAAACTTTAATTTGCTGTCTAGGGTATGTCATTGTTAGATTATTATTCCATAAAGTAATATTACAGAAAGCAACCTTTGTGTTTAAGAGATTATCTCGATGGGAAGAACTCCTATTATCGGTTCTTGACCAAGCTAAAACGAAAAACTGGGATATTTCAGCATTGTCTCCTCAAAAGGTATCCCTAATGATGACTAGAGCTTTGTTAGTAGTAGGAATAGGAGTTTTCTGGTGCTGGAACTGGAAATTACTACTAGCTACAGTTGTAGGGATAGGATTAATGTTGCTGGTTTATGTCGTGCAGACTCATAATTGGTACAAATACTGGCATAGATGTCAACGTTTGCTCACTGGCTACAATCGTAAACTGACTCTAGCTGTAGGTAGTGGTGGTATGAGTGCATTTATTACTTATATGGTTGCTTCCATATGGGCTGATTCTGAGAATCGGTGGTTAGCAACAGGCTCAATTTTACAGGTCTTGGGAACGTTAACTACTCTATTGCTATTAGGTTGGCACTTATGGGGTAATCAAAATCAAAAGCAAGAAAATAGATTTAACGAACTATCGAAAGATTTAACCGCCTCCGATCCTCTTAAACGTTTAATTGCTATTCGGCAATTAACTCGTTTGGTATCAACCAATCAAGTATCACGAGAGTATTATATTCGATTGGTGGAATATTACTATCTGATGTTGTCTCAACCTCAAGAAAAGGTGGTAAAAGAAGCTTTATTAGATGGATTAGAATCTTTAGATGCTTCTTTTACAAGAGAACCAAGAAATAAACCAATTCAGATACCCTTAGAGACTGCTTATAGAAAAAAGATCAAGGTGAAGGTCTGAAGGTTATTTCATTTATCATTTATCATTTTCTTCTAGTTAAAAGGTAGTGATTATAAGGATGTTTAGCTCCAACCAGTCACAGATTACTCCGCCGTAAAACGACGGAGCCTGCTGTGACCGTTGGTCAAGACTAAACAACCGATAAATGTTCGCGAGTTTGCGAGTTCAATTAAGGGCTAATTATGATATCGTTGCCATTGTTGTAACCACTTGATTAATTCAGAATAATTAAGATGGGGTTTATTTTGAGAAACTTGTAATAATTTTTGGAGTTGTGTAGAGTCTTTTCCTGTTGCTTGTTGCCACGCATTTAATAATGTTTCATCCGCAATATTACCTTTTCCTAAACCTAAAGATTGTTGCATTTGTAATTTTTCGTCTTTGGTAATCATATTGACTAGGAAGTCTCTGCATTCTGCTTTTTCTAATACTGCTGCTAAGGCTTGAATATAAGCTTGACTATTATCTATCTGAATTTTTGGTATTAGAATCGGTTTTCCAAAACGACGTAACTTAAATGCGATCGCAATAATTATAATAATTATTACTTGGATTACTATTGGTAACCAAACAGTTTTACTAAAATAGTCTAGTAAAGTTCCTTGCCTTTCTTTTTGGATAACTTCTTGATCTTTATAACCATGAAGATACTCATCAACTAAAATTAGAGAATTATGATTAACTAATTCTGCAATAAATTGATAGTTATCAGAATAATTTTGATAAGCATTGGCAGCAATGTAAGGCGTAACTGCATAAATGACTTTCCCTTCGCCAATATTTTTTTGCCAAACTATTGAACCGTAATCATCTTGTAAAATTGAGTTACTTATTAATTCTTTTCTACGGGTAGTAGCAATTTTTATTTCTAAGTTTCTATAAGATTGAGTTGTGGTAAAAGGTGCAGCAGTAGATGGTGCATTTATTCCTAGAAATACTAGAGTATTCCCTTGTTTAATCCAGTTATATTCTGCTTGGGATAAGCTATAAAATTGTCTTCGTTGAGGTGGTAATATTTTTAGATAACTAATCTTATTGTTTGTTGGTTTCAACTCAGAAAAAGGTTTTTGCCATCTTTCAATAGCTACTTCTTTGTCTAACATATATTGATACCATGCACCATAACCGTTAGGGTTTTTTCCGAAAGTAGAGCCAGCCAACAATTTATTATTACTTGGTGCAGCAAATAAAGTTAACAAGATAGTTGCAGTAATTAATATAAATACTAATATCCACCATTTATTGCGACTAATATTCATGTTTATTAATTATATTTATTAGTAATTACCTGATAAGCCTGCTGGCACTTGTCAAAAAGGGAAGCAGAAGGAGATAGATTACTAAAGCACAATTGTTCATGGGTTAAAAATAATAATTTGTAAGCTAAAAATTGCCCTAATTTTAACTTTTTAATTAATTTCAGATATTCTCCATCAGTACGACTAGACAATATTGCAATTATCTCGCGATCGCTCAAATGTTGTAATATTCCTTGATATAGACAGAAAATTCCCTGACGATAGTTTTGTTGTTGATAATATTGTTGCGCCCTAGTTAACCAATCTTGAGGAGACAATTGAGGTTCGAGTTGATTGGGAGTCAGCGTTCGCCTTATTTGTTGTCTTTGTCTGCTCCAATTTTTTATCATAGGACGTAAGAATAACCATATTTGCCATGTTAACCACACTAATATAATTGCAATAAGTGACCATAAAATAATCTTGATCAGGAGTTGTATTATGGCTGAGTCAAATAAAGGTATATCGGGAGTATTGGTTTCTAGCTGAGATATTTTTAACTCCCACCACTCTTGCAATTTTTGTTGTGCTAACTCTACTTGCCAACCTAGACTATTTTCTTTGAAAGATGGGACTGACATAATATTAACTATTACTGTGAACTAATTTCTGATGAATTTAGTTGTAGCAATTTTATATAAGATAAGACACAATTATAATTAATAATAACTAAATCAATATCTATTAATGCGTTTTTTTAACCGAATTAATCTACAGACTCCCGAAAGTGTAGAATTAGAATATACTTTGGCTGGAATTGGTAGCCGTGCCTATGCGTTAATAATTGATTATTTAGTATTAGGTACTGTTATATTTTTATCAGTAGTTATTGCCATATTTCTAAGTTATCAAATAACAGCATCAGATCAATTATTATCTATAGATAATCAACTAAAATTACTACAATGGGTTTGGGCAATTGAAGCTTTAATTGTTTTTACTATTTATATCGGTTATTTTGTATTTTTTGAAACTATTTGGCAAGGACAAACTATAGGCAAAAAAAAAGCTAAGATTAGGGTGATTGCTGATGACGGTAAGCCTATTACTATAGGTCAATCCAGTTTGAGAGCTTTATTGAGACCAATAGATGACTTTTTTTTTATAGGAGTCTTCTTTATTGCATTAGGAAAAAAAGAAAAAAGAATTGGTGATTTAATAGCTGGAACAATAGTAATACAGGAAGAGTTTACTTCTAATCACCTTACTTTTAAACCTACAGAGGAAGCAAAGCAATTAGCCCTTCAACTAAGAATAGAAACTGATGTAGCACGATTATCTCCTGAAAATTTTGCTATATTGCGTAACTATTTGCAAAATAGAACTCAAATGATATCTCAAGCTAGACGAGAATTAGCCCGTAAGTTGGCAGAACAAGTCAAGAATATTATGGAATTAGAAGACTTACCAAAAGACACTACAGCAGATCGTTTTTTAGAAGCAGTGTATTTAGCTTATCAGCAAGTGCGAGGGGAATCAGAATACTAAACTACAGAATAATGATCGCAATATTAATATTTTCCAGAAAAAAATCCTCTTATAAAAGAGGACTGTGGGAATTTCTTTCAATGGGTATTACAGAATTGGCTTATTTTAAACCCTAGTAACGACTAGTACCTGGTTTATAAACAATGAAGCTAACAGTTTGACACTGTTTGATATTGTCAAAACCTACTACGCGGATGTAGCAGTCAGAATACTCAGAACGACACTCGCGAACTTCTGCTAACACTTCTTGTGCAGAACGGCAAGAAAATAAAGGAAGTTTCCACAAAGTCCAGTGGTGTAGGTCGGGAGTAGGGTCTTTTTCAAACTCAACACCAGGAATATAACCTTGATCCAGCATATATTCAATTTGTTTGCTAATTTGCTGGTCGGTTAAGGGGGGTAAATAAGAAAGGGTTTCGTAACGAGGCTCTTTAGATAATGTTTTCATGGCTTATCCTTTAGTTGTTTTCGTCAGAAGATTCCTTAGCATCTAACTCTGTATTATCTGCTTGAGGAGAAGATTGAGTAAGACGCTCCAAAAGACGACGACGATGTTCTAAGTTTGCTTGTTTAATAGAACTACTAACCATTTCTGGTATATACTCTAGAACTTGCTCGGCTAAGTTATCGCGAACTGTTAAAATTCGCATCACTAACTGTTTACCTTGAAGTTCGGACATTAGCCCTTCGATATACTTTTCACCGTCCTGAAGTTTTCCCCCAGAAGAGTATTGTCTTAACCAAATAGCTTCTCCTGGATTGGTTTCTGTCAGTTGATCGATAATGAGCTTTACCGCTTGATAGGTTAGATAGTTCTGTACAACCTTAGCAGTATCTCGCACAATGTCTTTGGGCTGCATCTTTTTCAGTTATCAGTTATCAGAGGTGCGACCCTGCGGATGTTCCATCCGCCAAGGAACACGCACCGAATCAGTTATCAGTTCTTGAGATTTTTAACTCACTTAATTAAAACTCTGTTTTTGTTTCAAGTTTGTTATGAAATCGTACTGTTTACTGTTTACTGATAACTGTTTACTGTATTTAGAGAGTATCCATTGCTTCAAACTCGAACTTAATTTCTTTCCAGAGTTC